>JAEEGL012590186.1_pt1 | contig 37237 bp, 47 predicted proteins | sample 9134231 | NCBI WGS metagenome assembly JAEEGL01 (sample SAMN16246548, study PRJNA631951) | gut metagenome | biome: gut microbiome; feature: rumen; material: fiber-attached | host: Bos | place: Iran: Karaj | collected 2018-10 | reverse complement strand
GTTCAGAAGACTCTAAAAGTGTACCAAAACTATATTTAACTAAACTAAAAGGAGGAGAAAGTAAATGGGAAGAACTAAAAAGTCTGACAAACTATCCCAAAAGCCTTTAATACCTCCTGCTTTAACTGATGAAGGAAGAGAATCCAGACTGATATCTCTAGCTTACGACTTAATTGAGCAAAGATTATTAGACGGAACTGCAACTTCATCTGAAACAACAGCAATTTTAAGACTCGGAACAGCAAAAGCAAGACTTGAAAAGGAGAAATTAGAGCAGGAGGTAAGACTTGCGGCTGCAAAGACTGAAGCAATTGAATCTTCTAAACGAGTTGAAGAATTAATGACAGAAGCAATTAACGCTTTTAAGACATACAGTGGTGCTGATGAGTATGAAGAAGAGATATTCTGAACTTATTCAGCTCAAATCTTTTAAAGAAAGATACGACTATCTGCGAACAGGCTCAATTGTAGGTGAGCAAACTTTTGGAGGAAGCAGATGGTTGAATCAAGTATTGTATAATTCTCCAGAATGGCATCGTGTTAGGAGAATGTGCATAATAAGGGATGAGGCGAATGACTTAGCCATGGAGGGTTACTCTATTAACGGAAAGATTTATGTGCATCACCTCAATCCCTTAACCAAGCAAATGATATTAGACAGAGACCCTTTGGTTTTCGATTTAGAGAATTTGGTCTGTGTCTCTTTTAATACACATAACGCAATTCACTACGGTAACGAGACTATGTTACCGAAAGAATTAATAATAAGAAAGCCTAATGACACTTGTCCATGGAGGTGACAAAAATGAATAAGATAGACCACCCTGAACATTATTCAGGAGAGCACGAATGCATAGAAGTTATGAGAGCTCTTTTCGGTTACGAAGCTGTAAAAGATTTTTGCAGATGTAACTCTTTCAAATACAGATTCAGAGCAGGAAGAAAAGAAGGAGAAACAAAGCAAGAAGATATTAAGAAAGCTGAATGGTACGAAGATTACCTTATTAAACTTTGTACAAATCATAATTTCTTTGAACCTATACAGCTAAATCCTTTAAGGAGTGAATAGTCTTGGGCAATTGGAAGAAAGCAACGATAACAAATTGTAGAACTTGTAGTATACGAAGAGACCCAATGGACCCAGATTTATTCGAAGAAGTAATCGCTGAACTGCCAAAAGGGAAAACTGTTATGGTAGACGATTCAGAGATATTTTATAGCTGGGACGACCAAACATACTATAAAGTAAATTACGGTTTAAAAAAAGATGAAGGATACATAAATACTGGATGCGTGGAGGTGACATAAATGAGTGATTCAATTCTAAACGCAATTAAAAAGCCTCTTGGTCTTGCTGAAGATTATACAGTTTTCGACCCAGACATAATTATGCATATAAACACTGTAATCTGGGAACTCAGAGAATTAGGAGTTGGAACAAATGACTTCAACATAACTGGTCCTACAGAAACATGGGAAGATTATCTTGGCGAAGACGAACAAAGATTAGCAGTTGTGAAGACATTCATATATTTGTCGGTTAAGATGCTTTTTGACCCACCTTCGAATGCCTCTCTTTATGGTAAATACACAGAAACTTTAGAAGAATACAAGTCACGAATAATTTACGACGTAGACCCAAGATATGAGTAATTATAGAATCTTAAATACCAATCCTGATGGAAACGATTCAGAAGATTGTACAGTTCGAGCTATCTCTTTGTTCTTAAATAAACCTTGGGAAGATGTTTACTGGGACTTATCTATTGAAGGATTCATAATGAAGAGAATTTTAGTAGAAGATGTAGTCTGGAGTAGATACTTAGAAAAACAAGGATGTAATTTTTCCAGAATTCCAAACGAATGCCCTATGTGCTATACAGTTTCTCAATTCGCTCAAGAACACAATTATGGTAAATATTTACTTAAAGTAAGAAGCCATGTAGTATGCGTTTCTAACGGATATTATTACGATACTTGGGATTCTGGTAACGAGATAGTTTTGTATTATTGGTATAGATAATTTAAAAGGAGAAAGTCTACTATGAATAATAACGCTTACCCGAATACACCGTTCCCTACACCTCAAGTTCAACAGCCTATGAAAGAAATCATGACTGTTGACATTGTGAATAATGACGCTTTATTTTATTCGTATTATGTACCACCTGGAGTAACAACAGTTCTTATCAATTTTAGCACTGGTAATATGTGCATTAAGTCAACAGACTTTAATGCCGTTCCTAAAAACCCTCTTTTCTATGAGATTAATCAGAAAGTCCAGCAACAGCCTCAGTATCAATCACCCTCTCAGGATAACTCGGCTGTAAGTGGGCTTCAAGCTCAGATTGATGAGATTAAACAAATGATTGTAGGACTTGCTAATCAGCAACAACCAAGAAACAATAATAGCAATCAAAAGAAAGGCGGTAATAATCAATGAATAACCTTTTCGGAATGATTAGTCAAATGGCAATGCAAAGAATGGGAGGACCACAGAACTTCCAACAGCAAATGAATCAGATGCAACAGGAAGCTCAGAAACTTGGTATGACTCCTCAGCAGTATGCTATGTATAAAATTCAAAATGGAGCAGTTTCTCAGCAAAACTTTGACAGTGTAATGAACGGTATAAACTCTTATAATAATCCTAATGGAAGAAGGTGAAAACATGTATAAAGTAAAGATTTAGCAACAGTATTAAAAACATTACAAATAATATATATTAAGAAAGAAGGTAAATTAAATGGCTGCAATTACTGATAGTCTTAGAAAACTTGCCTATAAACTCGGCGTAAGAGAAGAAGCAGACACAATAGAAGAACTTATCAATCTTATTAATGACTCAATAGGTTCTGATAAGGGAAACGACATTGCGGACGCTCTTGATTCTTATGCTGACGCCATAGGTATTACAATCCCTCTCGGTAAAGTAACCCTTTCAGCTATGGAACAGGAAGAAGTTCCTTATGATGTTGCGGTAAGCGTTTATCAGGCTGATGATGTAACAGTTTCTAACGGCGCTATAACAGGTACTCTTTACGAACAGAAGACAGGCATGATGGTTGACACATTCGGAGAAGGATATTATGCTTGTGTTCATTTATCAGACATTGACGAAGCTGCTACATCCGTAAAGATAGGTCTTGTTCCTACTCGTGGCTCTGGTCTTGTAGAAATTATTACAGACCCTGACAAAGACGGTGTGTTTAAAATTTCTGATAAAGACAATCAGGTACTCAAAGTCGTGTCTACTGATGGCACAAGAACTCAGATACAGCTTTTCGACCTTAGCGGTCTCACTCTCGTTCCTGCTAATGAGGAGTGAAAATCAAAATGGGATTTAATAATTTAATAAGGGGGCTCTTATATGAGTTTTGTTGATGGAAATAATAGTGGATTCTATATGCCTGTAGCTCCTGCGTATAACGGAGGTTACGGCGGCGGAATGGGCAATTGTTGGGGTGACAATTCCATGTGGTGGTTCATCGTTCTTATCCTCGCTATGAATGGTGGTTGGGGTAATGGATTCGGTAACAATGGTGGTGCTATGCCTTACTTCCTTAACCAGAATACCGACAGTTCAGTACAGAGAGGATTCGACCAGCAGTCTGTAATGTCTGGCATAAACGGAATCAACTCAACTGTAGCAAATGGATTCTCAAACGTACAGCAGAGTCTCTGTGGCGGATTTGCTGGAGTAAATGCAACTGTGAATGGCGGTTTCGCTGCTGCTGAAGCTTCTGAAAACGCAAGACAGATTGCTAACATGCAGAACGACTTCGCAATGCAGACCGCTATGCAACAGGGCTTTAACCAGATAGGCTCTCAGTTCGCAAATTGTTGCTGCGAGAATCGTCTTGGCACTGCAGACCTTAAGGCTACTGTTCTTGCTGAAAATTGTGAAGACAGAAATGCTCTTAACAACGGCTTGAGAGAAGTAATCGTAAATAATACTGCAAATACTCAGAGAATCGTAGACACGGCTAATGACGGATTCCGTGGTCTTTACGATAAGCTTTGTCAGATTGAACAGGATTCTATTAAGAGAGATTACGAGAATATAATTAGTGCTCTCCAGAATGCTCTTGATGCAGAACGTCAGGCAAATCAAAATGCACGTTTCGACGCATCGCAGAATTCACAGACTGCTGCTATTCAGGCTGGTCAGAGAACTCTTGCAAACGAGATTGAGCAGTATGTTCTTCCTCAGCCCAGACCTGCTTACATAGTTCAGAACCCTAACTGCTGTCCTAATGGAGGATATGGTTACGGTTCTGCTTGTGGCTATTAATTTAAGGAGTTGAAATCAAAATGGCAGAGTTTATTAATATTCCTGAACAGACAGTTCCATATGGACAGGCTGTAGCTCTTAACGCAAGACGTCCCTGTAATAAAGGTTACGTTCTTCATAGAGAAGGAGCAGGAATTGTAACCCTCCGTGGAATCGTGAACAATCCTTGTGCTTGTTCTGCAAGATATTCTATAACATTTAACGGTAACATTGCAATACCTACTGGCGGAACTGTTGGCGAAATCTCAGTAGCTGTAGCAATTAGCGGAGAACCTGACGGAGCTTCGCTTGCTGCACTTACACCTGCCGCAGTCGACGAATATGGTAATATAACTTCAACTACACAAGTAGACGTTCCAAGAGGTTGCTGCTTTAATGTTTCTGTAGAAAACACATCATCAACATCGGAACCTATACTTGTAAGAAATGCAAATCTTGTAGTATCTCGCATAGGATAAAGGACGGTGAAAACTATGAATTACAACGAAACTATTAATCTTCTTGAAAACAAAATTGATGAGGTTACTCGTAAAGGTGACATTTCACCTTCCGAAATGGACTGCATTTACAAAGCTACTAAGTCCATTTATTACCTCACCACTACCGAAGCCATGAAAAACTCTAATTACGGTAATCAATCTTTCAGGTCTAACGAAACGTCTGGATGGAGCATGCCAAATTGGAATTCTGTAAGAGATAGATGGTCTGGTAATGGTCCTTATGAAAGTTATGGAAGCTCTTATAATGACGGAATGAGAAGCAATAGAAGTTATCATTCTGTAAATGACAGAATTATAGCATCACTTGAGCAGCAACTTAACGACAATATATCTGATTACGAACGTAAAAAGATAGAAGAAGAAATACGCAGAATCAGGTCTGAAATGAAGTAAAGGTTTTGGGAGTTGGATTCTTACGAGTCTGACTCCCAAAAATCAAAATAGGAGAAATTTATATGGAAATGGAATTACTTTTAAACCAAATAAAAACTGTAGATAGTTACAGAGTTCTTATACTTCCTTTCAGTCTTATGGTAATAGATTTCTTAACTGGTGTTTTTAATGCTTGGGCAACAGGTCATCTTAAGTCTTATCGAATGAGAGAAGGACTTAATAAGAAATTTGCAGAGATTAGTATTATAGTAGTTTCACTTATATTTACATGGGTACTTATGATACCTAAATGCATTATGTATGGTTTTGTGGTCTATGTAATAATTATGGAACTTATTTCTATTTGCGAAAACTTAGATAAAATGGGTGTTCCTATCCCTAAGTTTATTAAAAACGCTTTAAGAAATGCTGAGTATAAAATTCAAAATGAAGACAATTCCTTTAAAGGAGGTGGAAGCGTTTGACTTATGAAGAGTATTTAGCAGAAGAAGATTTTCTTATGCATCACGGTGTACCTGGAATGCGTTGGGGTATAAGACGAACTCCTGAGCAACTTGGACATTATATTCAAAGGAAACAAAAGAAAATCAGTTTCTATCAAAAGAAAGCTAATGAAGCTCGAGCCAAAGGAGACTCTAAACTTTACTATAAATATTTAGAGAAGCAAAAGAAAACAAGTAGATTGATTGAGAAAGCTCGTTCGAAGATGCCAAAAGCCCAAGAGCGAGAAGAAAAGAGAGAGGCAAGGCATCAAGCTAAACTCGAAAAACAAGCCGCCAAAAAAGCTGAAGAAAAAGAGAACTTCCTTCGTACCGCTTCTGCTGAAGAACTTATGGAACGCAGAGGCGAGTTTTCTGATGACGAAATCGCAAGAGCTATAAGACGATTACAGACAGCAAAACAAATAGAAGACCTAAATCGCCAAATAAACTTAAGCCGAGTACAGGAACAACAACGGCAAAAGCAAGCAAAGTTTGATTCAGCTATCGGCTTCGCTAATAATATAATTAGCGGGTTCAATAAATACGAAGACGTGGCAAGAATAGTAAACAAAATTACTGGCGAAGATACTCTTACTGTATTTAGTGATAGAGGTAAAAAAGAATACGAAAATCTGTTTAGAGAAGTTAATAACTCACTTGATTATTCTAAGATTATGGCTAACAGAGACAAACTTAAGCCTGAGGATTTGAATAAAGCATTGGATACTTACCATAAAGCCAAAGGCGAAAACCGTACTAAGACTATGGGAGCTCTGGCTGCTGAGATTACTCAGGCTACAAATACTATTAAAGATTACGATAATAGAATTGCAACAGGACGTACTGAAAAACATACAGCACAAAATAATAAAACTACTGCTGAAAGTAATTATACAGCCGCTCAGACTGCAGTTCATTCAGCAGAATCTGATTTAAGAACTGCTCAGCATAATGAAAGAACTAAAAAACAAGAACTTAAAGATGCTAAACAGGAATGGAAAGACGCTGTAAAAAGAGCAGACAGAATGGCAGCAAGTGGAAATACATCTGCTGCTGCCGTATTACGTGCCGCCGCCGCAGGCAAAGCTTCAGTATATCACACTAAAGAAGCTGAATACAATACTGCAAGAGCTAATGTTACCGCAGCACAATCGCATATCGACTCTGCAAAACAAGCTGTAAATAGTGCAAAAGAAACTTTAGATAGACGCACCGAAGAGCTTAATCAAGTAAACGAAAGACTAAATTCTATCATAGGAGAACGTGACCAAGTTACTAATTTTATTCGTGATAGAAGAAAAGAAGTGTGGCTTGTGAATTCAGATTAAAAAATCAAAATGAGGCATAATTATGTTAAGTAATACCGCAACTCCAAAATATTATGGGATGTTTAGAGATAAAGTACTATCTGGAGAAATACCAGTAAATGAAACTGTCTCTATGCAAATGAACCTCATAGACGATTTGATAAGAAATCCTAATGTTTACTATGATGATAAAGCTGTAGAAGGTTTTGTTAAATTCTGTGAAAACGAATTAGTTCTAACTGACGGTTCTGATTTAAAACTTCTTGATACTTTTAAATTATGGGCAGAAGATATTTTAGGTTGGTATTACTTTATAGACAGAAGCGTTCCAATAGTACTTAACGGTGAAGTAGTAAGATACGAAAATCGAAAAGTTAAAAAACGATTAAGGAATAAACAATATCTAATAGTAGCAAGAGGTGCTGCTAAGACTATTTACTGTTCTTGTCTCCACCAATATTTCTTAACTATAAATTCTTCAACCACACAGCAAATTGCCACTGCCCCTACAATGTCTTTGTCTGAAGAAACATTATTTCCAATTCGTACAGCTTTAAGCCGTTCAAGAGGGCCTTTGTATAAGCTTATGACTATGGGGTCTACTCATAACACTAACGGTAATAAAGCTGATAGACCTAAACTTCTATCCACTAAACAAGGAATAGAAAACCAACTTACTAATTCTATTCTTCAAGTCCTTCCTATGTCAATAGACAAACTACAAGGAAGAAGACCTTTCTTTACTTCGATAGATGAATGGCTTTCTGGTGATGTAAAAGAAGATGTAATGTCTGCTGTTGAACAGGGTGCTGCTAAAGTTGACGATTGGCTGATTGTAGCTATAAGCTCTGAGGGCACTGTAAGAAATGGACCTGGTGATACAATCAAAATGGAGCTTATGAAGATACTTAAAGGAGAGTATGTAAACCCTCACACAAGTGTTTGGTGGTATAAACTCGACGACGTAAAAGAAGTTGCAGACCCATCTATGTGGGCTAAAGCTCAACCTAACATAGGAAAAACAGTGTCTTATGAAACTTACCAAACTGAAGTCGAAAGAGCAGAGAATTCTCCGTCCGCAAGAAATGATATTTTAGCTAAAAGATTTGGTTTACCAATGGAAGGTTATACATACTTCTTTACTTATGAAGAAACTTTAAAAACTTCTTCTGGAGAGGAGTTCTGGAATATGCCTTGTAGTCTTGGTGCTGACTTATCTCAAGGAAATGACTTCTGTGCTTTCTCTTTCCTCTTTCCTCTCGGTAATGATATTTTTGGTGTTAAAGTATTAAGCTTTATTACAGAAAGAACCTTAAACAATTTACCTCTTGCTATGCGTATTAAGTATGACGAATTTCTTAAAGAAGGAAGTTTATTGGTGCACAACGGAACTATACTCGATATGATGGCTGTATATGACGATTTAGAAAAACATATAGAACAAATGCGTTATGACGTACGTACTTTTGGTTACGACCCATATAACGCAAGAACTTTTGTAGAAAGATGGGAAACAGAAAACGGACCTTTTGGAATAGAAAAAGTTCCTCAGGGTAGTAAAACTGAATCCGTTCCTCTTGGCGAATTGAAAACACTTATTGAAGACAGATGTATAAAATTTGACCAAGATTTAATGTCTTTCTGTATGGGAAATTGTATAGTTTTAGTAGACACTAATGGAAACCGTAAACTACTTAAAAATGCATACGAAAACAAAATAGATAACTTTGCTGCTACAATGGATGCATATATAGCTTATAAAGCCAATGTAGAAGCATTTGAATAGAGGTGAATTATGGAAAATTATTTAGAGCATTATGGAGTCCAGGGACAAAAATGGGGCATCCGTAGATTTCAAAATAAAGATGGAACTCTTACTGAATTAGGAAAGAAACGGTATGGCTCTGAAAAAATGCAAGCATATAAAGAGAGCGAAAGAAACCGATTTATTAAAAAACTGAATAAAGCAGTGCAAAAAGGCGATATTAAAAAGGGTAACAAAGCAGCTAAACAACTAACCGCTTTGAACCGTATGACCGAAAAAGATATTCGTAACGAAGCACTTGGTATATACCAACAAGGAAGAATAAACACCCTTTCAGGAGTCGCAACAGGTTTAGTAGGTACTGGTTTATCTACAATAAACCCAGCGTTTCTTTTTGCTGCTATAGGAGTTAATGTGTTAGATACAGTTATAGACCCAATTTTAACCATTAAAGATACATATTCTGGAAGAGCCAAAGCCTTTGCATCTGACTATAAGGACATGAATCTTAAACAGTTAAAGAGTTTTTTGAATAAACAGTAATACAAACAAGGAGGTCTAAAATGTCGTTTATAGACCGATTTAAAAATCTCTTTAATATATTTAATAAAAGAGATACGACAGATTTGAATTTTAATTCTTCGGTCGGTACGGCGTCTTATAGGCGACCAGACAGACCAAGATTTAATTATGGTAATGAGCGTTCAATCATTGCCGCAATTTATACAAGAATGAGTGTAGACGCTGCTCAAATCAAAATAAGCGTTTCTAAAACAAATGAAAACGACCAGTTTATAGAAAAAACTGATGACACACTGAACGATATTCTTAATGATAGGGCTAACATAGACCAAACAGGTAGAGCTTTCATACAAGACGCTGTTGCATCTCTTTTAGACGAAGGAGTTGTTGCTCTTGTGCCTATAGATTGTACTAAGAATATTTTTAGAAACAAACTATACGACAATGATTTTACTTCTATGCGTGTCGCTAAAATTACAGCATGGTATCCTCAACATGTAAGGGTACAAATGTATGACGAAAGAGACGCAAATAAAAAAGAAGTAATAGTTCCAAAATGGAATGTTGCTATTATAGAAAACCCATTCTATTCAATCATGAACGAACCAAGCTCTACTCTAAAACGTCTTAGTAAAAAATTAGTAATGCTTGACGTTGTGGACGAACAAACATCTTCTGGTAAATTAGATATTATTATTCAATTGCCTTACGCTATTAAGTCTGATGCAAGAAAAGCACAGGCTGAATCAAGACGTTCAATTATAGAAGAGCAACTTGCAGGCTCTAAGTATGGTATAGCTTATATCGACGGTACCGAACACATAACCCAACTTAACAGACCAGCAGAAAACAATCTTCTTGCACAAGTAGAGTATTTAACAACCCTATTATATTCTCAACTTGGTATAACGAAAGAGATTATGGAAGGCTCTGCAACTGAAGAAGTAATGAATAACTATTACGAAAGAACAATAGAGCCTATAATCTCTGCAATCACAAATGAGCTTACTTCTAAGTTTATTACTAAAACTTCCAAAACCCAAGGAAGAACTGTTATGTCATTCCAGTCACCGTTTAAATTTGTTCCTACTTCTAAACTTCCTGACATCGCTGACAAATTCGTTCGCAACCAGATTCTTACTCCTAATGAAATTCGTGGTATTGTTGGTTATAAGCCTTCAGACGACCCAGGAGCCGATGAATTAAAGAATCCGAACATTAATCAAGCAAATAACGAAGAAGAGAATACCGATGAAGATTGGGAAGTTGAAATGGATAAAGAATTTGAGTCTGATGAGGAAAATCAAAATGAATAACTTTAATGACTATAATTACTTATGCCATTATGGTGTCCTTGGAATGAAATGGGGAGTTAGAAGATACCAAAACTATGACGGTAGTTTAACTTCTGCTGGAAAAGTTCATTTGAAAGATAGAGCTACATTGGGTAAAGGAACTGTATTATATCGTATACAAACTTCAGATAAAAACGAATCTCATAAAGCTGGTAAATTATATGTAAATGTAAGTGAAAGAGATAATGTTAATTTTGTAGCTAAAATATTAGGCTTAGAACGATTAAAAACAAGTCCAAAAGTATTTGTAACTAAATACAAAACAACTAAGGCTATTGATATTCCCTCTGAAAAAGAACAAAAAGCTATAGAAAAAGAGCTTATGAAAAAACCAGAGGTCAAAAAAAGTGTTTATGAAAGTTTATTACGTCAGGGAATGAGTGAAAAACGTGCTAAGTCATTTGCTGACGATAAAACTGCGAAATACGCAGTTAAAGGTTTTGCACTTACTTTTGCTTCTATGCCGCTAATGCTTATTCCTCCTTTAGGAGTATATGCGGCAGTAAAAGGTGGACAAAATTTAAATATAGCTTTCGATAAAGCCGCACGAATAAGAAGTACCCAGGGGGATGTAGAAAACGTTGCGTATAACGAAGCCTATGCCTCAGAGTTAAGGAAAAGAGGTTATAATGCATACAGAGATTTGAATGACAAATACCGTCTAAGTGATACTCCACTTGTTGTTTTGGATGACAATTATACAGTCCGTTTGACAGAGGCTAAAGAACTAACCCCAGAATTGTATACCGAATATTACAAAAAATATACAGGAAAAGACAGTAAAACGATAGAGAAGAAAGCACAGAATAAATACAGACGGGCGGTGGAATCAAAATGAATACCGAAAACGAATTGATGCATTACGGAACTTTGGGTATGAAATGGGGTGTTCGTTTATACCAGTACAAAAATGGTTCATTAACTCCTGAAGGAAAAGAGCATTATAGAAAATTACATAAAAGTATAAAACAGCATAGGAAAAACATAAAAGCGTTAGAAATAAATTTAAGAAACAAAGCGGATATAGCTGCACCAGCCCAAGAAAAAGTAGTTAGGGCTGAGGAAGTTTATAAAGATGCTCTTGCTAAAAATTCTAAACGTTCTTTTTTTGACACCCAAAGCAAAAGAGAGAGCAGAGCTAAAGCGTTACGCCTCGCTGAGTATAATTTAAATGAAGCTAAAGATAACGCTAAAAAATCTCGAGCACTTCTTCAAAAAGCTATGATAATGTATAATAAAAACGTAAAAGAAACTAAAGCTTTAATAAAAGAAGCAAAAGAAAAATACGGAAAAGAAAACGTAAGAGATATAGAATATGAAACTGCGAATATTGGAGAAACACTCCACGACTTAGAAGATTATTCTTTTTTTCAAACCCGTTTAGTAAGTAACGCTGGATATAACATTTTCAGTTTACAAGCGAACACTATTGCCGATATTATTATGGAACAAGAAAAGAGGCTTTAATTTATGAGCAGAACTTACGATTTCGACGGCTGGGTAACAAAAAATGATATTTTGTGTACAGATGGTCGAATAATTAGAAAAGATGCTTTCAAAGATGATGACGGTGCAAAAGTGCCTCTTGTCTTTCAGCATTCACACGATGACCCTTCAAACGTTCTTGGATACGTTGTTCTTAGAAACCGTCCAGAAGGCGTTTGGGGAGAAGCATCATTTAATAATACACAAAAAGCTCAAGACGCAAGAGAACTTGTAAGACATGGAGACCTTAATAGTCTTTCTATTTATGCAAATAAGCTTAAACAGAGTGGCAATAATGTTCTTCATGGTTCTATTAAGGAAGTTAGTCTTGTACTTTCTGGAGCTAATTCTGGAGCAAAAATTCAGAATTTATATTTTGAGCATGCTGATGGCTCAATGACAGTAGATGACGGTGAGGCAATCATCAACTTCTACGAGCCTATCAGATTTAATTATGATGATATTTCACATGCCGACGAGGAGGAAGAAAAAGTGGCTGAAACAAATAAGGATAGAACAGTGGAAGACGTTATTAATAGTATGACTGAGGAACAGAAAAACGTAATGTATTTTCTTGTAGCTCAGGCTCTTGAAAAACAGGGTTCTAAGAGCGATTCTGCTGAACATTCAGACAACGATACAAATTATATTTCACATGGAGGAATTGATATGAAGTACAACACTTTCGATGGAGACAATGTTTCAAGCGAGGAACTTATGCACGCTGAGGATTTCAAAGAAGATATTCTTGAAATGATGAGCGCTGACAATCGTAATAGAGGAAGTATTACATCTCTTAAAAATGCTATACTCGAGCACGCTGATGAATACGGTATCGAAGATATCGACTGGCTCTTCCCTGACGCTCGTACACTCTCAAATACTCCTGAGTTCATCAAGAGAGACGATACTTGGGTTGATATTTTCATGAACGGCACAAAACATATTCCGTTCACAAGAGTAAAGACAATGTTCGCTGATATTACTGCTGATGAGGCACGTGCTAAGGGTTATACAAAGGGTAACAGAAAGCTTGAAGAAGTATTTACTCTCCTCAGAAGAAGTGTAGAGCCTTGCACTATTTATAAGAAACAGAAACTCGATAGAGATGATATTCTTGATATTACCGATTTCGATGTTGTAGTATGGCTCAAGACTGAAATGAGAATGATGCTCAACGAGGAAATCGCAAGAGCAGCTCTCGTTGGTGACGGACGTTCTAACGCATCTACTGATAAGATTAAGGAGAATTGCATTATTCCTATCTGGAAGGATGATAGCCTCTTTACAGTTTCTGGTAAGATTACTCTTAAGAACAACGCAACTTCTGACCAGAAGGCTGAAGCTATTATTGAGAAAATGGTTCGTGTTCGTAAGGATTACAGAGGCTCTGGCAACATCACATACTTTACAACAGAAGACGCTCTGAATGACATGCTTCTTATGAAAGACGGTGTTGGGCACAGACTTTACAAGAATGTTTCAGAACTTTGTGCAGCAATGCGTGTAAATAGAATCGTAACTGTTCCTGTTATGGAAAATCTTACAAGGACTGTTACAACTGGTGAAGGTGCTTCTGCTGTAACTGAAACAAGAACACTTATTGGTATTGCTGTTGACCTTAACGACTACAGCTTTGGTTCTGATAAGGGCGGTAACGTATCAATGTTTGATGATTTCGATATCGACTTCAACCAGTACAAATACCTCATGGAAACAAGATGCTCAGGAGCTCTTACTAAACCTTATTCTGCTATTATCATTGAAAGTGTACCTGCACAGGGCTAATCTCTAAAATCAAAATGAGGTGGTTTTAATGAAATACTACGGCAAAGTAGGATACATTAAAACTGTCGATAAAGGAGATGGGGTTTGGGATTCCGTAGTTGAGGAAAGATATTATTACGGTGACGTTTTAAGAAACAACTACAATCTCGAATCCTCGTCTAATTTAAACGACAACTTTTCTATAAGCAATCAGTTTAGTATAGTTGCTGATGATTATGCTTATAAGAATTTACAGTATATTAAATACATAGAATTTCTTGGAGTGAAGTGGTGTGTTTCTTCAGTTGATGCACTTAACAGACCAAGATTGATAATTTCAGTAAGGGGTGTATACAATGAGACCGAGGAAGGAACTTAATGATATTTTTAAACAGCTACTCGGAAATGACCACGTGTACTTCCAACCGCCTGAAAATGTTAAACTGAAATACGATTGTATTATTTATAGCTTAGATAGTGGCGATATTCAATTCGCAGACAATAAATCCTATCGTTATATGAGAAGATATGATGTTCTTTATATTTGCAAGAACCCTGATAGTGAATTAATAGACAGAATACCTCAAACTTTACCTCTCATAAGATTCAATAGGTTTTATGCCTCGGATGGATTAAACCACTATAGCTATACTTTATATTTTTAAAAGGAGTGTAAAATAATTATGGGTACTAAACTTAAATGGGATGAAACTGGTAAGCGTTATTACGAAACTGGTTCGAGTCATGCGATACTTTTCCTTGGTGCTACTAAAACAACGCCTACCGTTGATACACTTGAAATGGTAACTAATTATGGTGCTGGTGTAGCGTGGAATGGTTTCACAGGTTGCGACGAGTCACCTGATGGAGCTGACATTACAAAGAAATACGCAAACAACGGTGAATATGTAAGCTTCCGTGCAGCTGAGTCACTTAACTTTACAATCAAGGCATTCACATACCCTGATGAATGGAAACAATGTGACGGTAGAAGAACCGCAAATGGTGTTCCTGGTTTCAGCATCGGTCAGCAGACAAGAAAGAAATTTGGTTTTGTATATGAGACAATAAAGGGCAACGATACTGAAGAAAACGACTGTGCTCGTATATTCCATATTTATTATGGATGCACAGCTTCTCCTTCTGATAGAAGCTACGAAACAGTAAACGATAGCCCTGATAACATTGAATTTTCATGGGAATGCTCAACAACACCCGTTACTGCTTATGCTAATGGCACTGCTGGCGAGCAGGCTCTTATCGCTGCTTGTGCTTCTGGTCAGTCTCAGGTTAAACTTGTTTCTCTTGAAATTGACACCGAAAACCTCAACGCTTCTCAAATTACTGCTCTCGAACAGCTTTTCTGGGGTCTTGATGTTCAGACAAGCGACGCTCACGACCCGATACTTCCTGAGCCTGGAGACATATTCAGAATTCTCGATAAATACAAGTCACAGGTATCTGGCTAATAATTGATATTTGTAAATGGGTGGGAGGTTGGGAAATAGTGTATCTCTAACAATAAGGAGATGAAATCAAAATGGATAGTAGAATTGAAGAAATTCTTAAAGAAAAAGTAGGAGACCCTTACGAAGAGGTACCTCTTATGAGCAGAATTGAGATTTTGCTTGATAGGCTCAGTTCAAGTGCTGACAGTTCTGCATACGCTCACAGTCTCGAACTTTCAATAAATTCACAGACTTATGTTTTAACTGCAACTCTTAAAAACACAAGTGATGAAATTCTTGGAACACCTCAGACAATTGACTTACCACTTGAATCAATGGTAGTAAATGGTACTTATGATAATACAACAAAAAAAGTAATTCTCACACTAAAAAACGGCAACACAGTTGATTTCTCTGTTGCGGATTTGGTAGAGGGCTTGCAGTCTGAAATTACATCATCTAACAAGCTCAATTCTGATTTGGTGGACGACACAAATCAAAATAACAAATTTGTCACATCTGCCGAAAAAACTAAAATTGCAAATGCTCTTACATCTGAAGAATACAACGCAGGCAAAACAACTCCAAGCGGAACAACATACACCATAGGTGGAACGACATATACTGTTAGAGATAATGCGGAAGTATTTAACGATTATTCTAACAACAAAGCAATTGGGGATTATTCTCATGCAGAAGGTTATCATACAACAGCATTAGGTAATCTCTCTCACGCAGAAGGTGGTAGTACTACTGCAAGTGGTAATCTCTCTCACGCAGAAGGTGGTGGTACTACTGCAAGCGGAGATTCTTCTCATGCTGAAGGTGCTAATACTACTGCAAGCGGAATTAATTCTCATGCAGAGGGTGGTGGTACAACAGCAAGTGGCATGGATTCTCATGCAGAGGGTGGTGGCTGTCGTGCAGACGGCGCTGACTCTCACGCAGAAGGTACTGTCACAATAGCGTCGTCAGCTTCCCAGCACGTACAGGGTAAATACAATATTGAGGATTCAAACGATAAATATGCTTTTATCATAGGTAACGGAACTGATAATAATAATCGTTCAAATGCTTTTGCTGTTGACTGGGACGGATTGATTTATGTCAATAATGCTTCAACAGGTGTTGATGTCTCCCGACTTCTTACAGAAGAAACCTATAATGCTGGTAAACAGGTTACAACGAATAATAAAACAGGCGAAATATTTAATAATTATACAAACAATCAAGCGACTGGGAATTATTCTCATGCTGAGGGGAGCAACGCAACTGCAAGTGGAGATTATTCTCATGCAGAAGGTGGTGCTGCAACAGCAAGCGGAAACTATTCTCATGCTGAGGGGGACGGTACAACAGCAAGCGGAGAAATTTCTCACGCAGAAGGGCTTTCTACAATAGCAAGCGGAGATTATTCCCATGCAGAAGGAACAGGCACAACTGCAAGTGGAGATTATTCTCATGCAGAAGGACATGGCACAACGGCAAATGGGCGATTCTCTCATGTCGAGGGGTATGGTTCGGTAGCAAACGGAAACTACTCCCATGCTGACGGATATAACACAATAGCAAATACTCATTGTCAGCACGTTTTGGGAAAATGTAACATTGCAGATTCTAATTCATCATATGCTTTTATTATCGGCAACGGAACTGATAGTAATAACCGTTCAAATGCTTTTGCTGTCGATTGGGACGGATTGATATATGTAAATAACTCCGCTACTGGTGTTGATGTTTCTAATTTAGCTACAAGACTTACAGCGGTTGAAACGACTATCGGCAATATTAATGCAGTATTAGAGGAGGTGCTTTGATATGCCTAACACAATAGCTCAAAATCTTGCAAGACTTACAGCCGCAAGGACAGCAATTGCAAATGCTATTACTGCTCAGGGTGGAACTGTAAACACAGGGGACGGCTTCGAGGAGTTTCCAACTGATATTGCAACTATCGGAGTATCAAAGCCCCACAAAGATGTAAATTTTTATGACTATGACGGAACTGTTGTACACTCATATACTGCGGAAGAATTTGCGGAATTGACAGAATTACCGGACAATCCCACACATACGGGACTTACAGCACAGGGCTGGAACTGGTCGCTTGCAGATGCAAAATTATATGTTTCAAAATACGAAAAACTTAATATCGGACAGATGTATATAACTTCTGACGGGAAAACAAGACTTTACATTCACCTGACAAAAGGCAGAACAACTCCCAATTTTCAGCTTTACTTAAACGCAAACTCAGAACTCGATATTGACTGGGGTGACGGTTCTGCACATTCAACTTTTACAACGACAAGTGCGGATTTTGTAAACGAAACTCACGCATATCCCGCAACTGACGGAGATTATGTAATTACTGTAACAGTTGTAAGCGGAAGTTTTGGATTAAAATCTTCTTCAACTAATATAAGCAGTATTTTGTGGGATAGAAATGATAATGGACAGTCTCCTGACTGGGCGTATGCAAATTCAGTTAAGCAAATCGTGATTGGTAATAGTGTTACATCTATTGGATCTTATGCTTTTTACGGCTGTAATTCTTTGTTAAGTATCATAATTCCTGACAGTGTTACATCTATTGGATCTTATGCTTTTTACGGCTGTAATTCTTTGTTAAGTATCATAATTCCTGACAGTGTTACATCTATTGGATCTTATGCTTTTTACCAATGTCGTTCTTTTTCAAGTATCGCAATTCCTGACAGTGTTACATTTATTGGATTAGAGACTTTTTACCAATGTTTTTCTTTGGTAAATATCACAATCCCTGACAGTGTTACATCTATTGGATCGGGAGCTTTTCAAAGCTGTCGTTCTTTTTCAAGTATCGCAATTCCTGACAGTGTTACATCTATTAGTCCACGTACTTTTGGATACGATTATTCTTTGGCAAATATCACAATTCCTGACAGTGTTACATCTATTGGATCAAAAGCTTTTGTTAGCTGTGCTTTTATGGATTATATACAGTTTAAAGGCACAACACCGCCAACAATTGCGGCAAGTGATGCTTTTTCAGGTGTTTCAGCCACAACATTAATAATCGTCCCCGTCAATTGTCTGCAAGCTTACACAACAGCTACAAATTATCCCAACAGTGCAGCTTACACTTATTTGATTTTCGGCACATATAATAGCGGTGAAACGCTCCCGACAACTTCCACAGACGGCTATAATTTAACATGGTATGCGACAATGGAAGATGCCAAAAATCAGACAAATCCCATAACACAAGGTAACGGTTCGGAAGTATATGCAAGAGGTGCTGTATAATGATAATAGTTGAAACAATTGATAAATCAACAAGAGAAAGACGGTATTCTGGTAAGAATGTAATGCTTTTACAGAAAGAAACAGGAAAAATATATGTAGATGCGGTAGATGTAATACCTTGCAAATACACATATGAAGAAACTGATATTCCCATTGAAAATGAGGAAATCAGTGAAATAGAAACCGAATGAAAAACATAATAATATTTCAGAGGTAAATAATTATGAACGAAATCAAAATAGAAGTAATTAATGGTGAATTGCCAAAAGAAGAAATAGATTACTATAAGAATTTCGTATCTGAAAAATACAAAGACCCTGTAGAGAAGATAATTCTTTTGATTGATGGGGATTTTGTAAACATAAAGACTATATTTAAGCCTACAAAATTTGAACGTATAAGGCGAATTACTGGATATTTAGTAGGCTCTCTTGACCGATTTAATGACGGTAAATTGGCAGAGGTCAAAGACCGAGTATCACATAATTAATTTATATTTAAGAAAGGAGTATTAGCTATGTATGCTAAGAAAATAAAAGCTACTGATTATAACGGAACAGAAAGAGAGGAGACCTTCTACTTCAATCTTACAGAAGCAGAACTCGCAGAAATGGAGCTTTCACAGTCAGGAGGACTTAAAACATACCTTGAGGGCATTGTAGAATCACAGAGCGAGCCTGATATTGTGGCTTTCTTTAAAAAGATAATTAAAGCTTCTTATGGTGAAAAGTCAAACGACGGTAAATATTTCCGTAAAGAAAAACCAGACGGAAGTAAATACGTAGACGACTTCTGCGCTACTGAATTTTACAGTGTTCTCTTCATGGAACTTGCTACTGATACAGATAAAGCTACTAAATTTATTAATGGTATAATACCTGCTAAATTTAGAAATGAATCACCTTTTCCTAATGTAAAAGAAAGCGACTTGAGATTCCCAAGTCATCCTGTAATAGAAAATGCTTGAGATTCCTATTCCTCCTCAGGAGATTTGGGACCCTGTAAAAGAAAAATTCATTAAGTATGACGGGGGTGTAATCAAAATGGAGCACTCCCTTCGTGCTATACAGAAATGGGAAGCAAAGTATAAAAAACCGTTTCTTTCAAAAGAGGAAAAAACAGAAGACGAGGTTTTGTTCTATCTTAAATGTATGACTTTGAATAAAGTAGAAGATATTGCTTATTCTCTTCTTACTAATTCTGATATGGAAGACATATCAAATTATATTTCTGAACAGAGAACAGCAACAACTGTTAAACCGTCTTCCAAAGGCTCGAGAAAAGCCCCAACCGCAGAAGTAATGTATTACTGGCTTTCTGCTTTGCAAATACCATTTGAAGTTGCTGATTGGCATTTAAGCCAGTTGCTAACTTTAGTAGAAGTAGCAAACGAATTGAATAATCCTAAAAAGATGAAAAAGAGTGAAATCTATAATCAGTACGACGCCCTTAACGAGATGCGAAAAGGCAAGTATAAATCTAAGGGTTAAAGGAGGTAAAACATGATTAAAGGAATTGATATTTCAGAACACAATGGAAGCATTAACTGGAATAGTGTTAAAAAAGACGGAATAGGCTTTGTAATTATTAGAGATGGTTTTGGTAGAAGCACACTCGATAATAAATTCTTTGCTAATGTTTCAGGTGCTAAAAATGCTGGTGTCAGAGTTGAAGGTGTATACCATTTCTCATACGCACTTAATGCAAACGACGCAAAAAACGAAGCTGACGTAACGATAAAACATGCTCAGGATGCAGGTCTCGGAAAAGACACAATTATATTTTTCGACCTTGAGTATGATAGTGTAAGATATGCAAGAGATTGCGGAGTTAATCTAGACAAATCAAAATGCATAGCTTTTACTAACGCCTTCTGTAATAGAGTTAAAGAACTTGGTTATAAAGCAGGTGTTTATGCCAACGGCGATTATTACTGGAATATGTATGACTCTGGTAATGGAATTCCTAAAGATGTGATATTCTGGTATGCTGACTGGAGAAGTACTCCCGATGCTACTCCTAAAAACAAAGCAACATATTGGCAGTATTCTGAAAGTGGAAGAGTTTCTGGTATTAACGGAAATGTCGATATGAACTACCGTCTTAAAGATATTTCTTTTGAAAACGTTAAGTATAAAGAACTTACTAAAGAAGAAATAGAAAAAATTGCAAACGAAGTAATGGCTGGCAAATGGGGTAACGGAGAAGAACGCAAAAAGAAACTCAACGAAGCAGGATACGATTACTCAGTTATACAGTCAAGAGTGAATGATATTTGTTCTACTAAGACTACTGAAAAACCTGCTAATCAGGACAAGAAGCTTTCAACTGCTGAAGTTGTTGCTAAAGTCCTTAATGGCGAATACGGTAACGGTGAAGAACGTAAAAAGAAACTTACAGCAGAAGGATACAATTACAATGATATTCAGTCTGCTGTAAATAAGGCTCTTACTCCAGGCTCTCAATCAGTATCAAAAGCTAAAGAATTTGACAAGAATCTAAGCGGTACTTATGAGGTTACAGCTTCTGCACTTAATATGCGTTATATTCCTGGACTTATTACTCCTAATAATGTAGTTAAGATACTTTACTCAACTTATAAAGTTAAATGCTGGGGTTACTACACTCTTATAGACGGAAACAAATGGCTTCTTATACAGGACGGTAACCTTACTGGCTTTGTAGATTCTAAATTTATTAAGAAAATTTAACGAAATAAACACCTCTTTTAATGGAGGTGATATTATGACAAAAAATAAATACATAGATACTATTGACGGAATAGTAATCGTAGCATTATTTTGTGCGTATTGGATATTCTTCACTTTCATGTGCATTTCAGCCATGGAAGACAGAATCATATACACAGGAATATGTGCATACGAGACTATAATGACAACTGTATCTTTAGGAATTATGGGCCATAAAATTCAGAACGAAGAGGACTAACAAGTCCTCTTTTGTTTCTTTTATATTTTTAACGAAATAAACACCTCTTTTAATGGAGGTGATTAGTATGTTAAATAAAATAATTACGTTCGCTATATTTATAATAGAGGAAATATTCCCAGTATTTTCTATCATTATGTTTGTTAAAGGACTTTTGACAAATGATATGATAGATATGGATTGCGGGGCTATTTGTACTTTACTATCCATAGCGGGGATTACTTATTTAAACAAAGCTATCCAGGAAGAAAACGAAGAGGACTAACAAGTCCTCTTTTGTTTCTTTTATATTTTTACGAAATAAACACCTCTTTTTATATTTATTGTGCTGTAGTCAAGTGGTTCAAGACAACAGACTTTGACTCTGTGATATGTCGTTGGTTCGAATCCAACCAGCACAACCAAATAAAAACGAAATAAACAACTCTTTTAATGGAGAGGAAACTCTACTAATATTAAAATAAAGGAGTTGTTTTTTATGACAACAGGAATGATGGCAATATTGGTAAGTTTGATGCTTACAGGTAAGAGTGGGGTTGTAACTAATGCTTATTATAACTATAGCATCACAACCAACGGAACAGTTAGGGATTATACATATGTTACTGAGTTTACAGACTCAATACTTCCTACCGAGTTCAAAGATGACAATGAAGTATATCTTGTTGACACTTTTGTTAATGGCGGATATATGTACGAGGTTTATCAGCACGGATTCGGAGGAATAAAAGTCGCATCAGGAACAGAAAAGGAATCACATAATTTATACTGTCAAGGAGGTGATTATAGTATAAAGGGTTGAAACATACCCTTTTACCTTTTTACATTTTTAACAAACTAAACATCTCCTATAATGGAGGTGAGTAATATGTTAGGAATAATACTTATAGTGCTTTTATTGCTATATATTTATGCACTTACAGATTATATGAATCATTTCTGATTCATATAATTTTTTTTAAACTAATTTTATATTTTTTAGAAAGGTGGATTTCTATGATTGAGATTTCTTCAAAAGGAAACTGGGATAAAACTGAAAGATATTTAAAAAACTCAGACATAAGAAAGATACGAAAGAAACTTGACAAGTACGGAATGGACGGAGTTTTAGCTTTGTCAAATGCTACACCAAGAGACACTGGTAAAACTGCTGAATCTTGGGACTACGAAATCCATTATTCTAAAGGAACGGTTGAGGTTATATGGTCCAACAGCAATACCGTACCAATTAGAAATTCAGAAAGTGCTCCAAGGATGCCTGTGGCAATCCTTGTTCAATTAGGACATGCTAAGAGAAACGGTGGATTTGTAAAAGGTATAGATTACATTAATCCTGCACTCAAACCTATTTTCCAACAAATGGCAAATGATATTTGGAAGGAGATGACTAAATAATGCCAGACATAGACGAACGTGTAGTCAGTATGAAGTTTGACAACAAGCAATTTGAAAAGGGTGTTCAAACTTCTATTATATCTTTAGATAAATTAAAAACAGCTTTAAATTTTTCGCCAGTAGCTGGTGTTGTATCCAATGCTACCAATAAGATTTCTTCATTAATGACTAAATTAAGTGACACTGTTCACGGAGCTTTTGACAAACTTAAAAAAGCACCTGCTGACAATGTTACAGAAAGTTTAGAATATATAGCAGGGCAAGTATCGACAAAAGGAAGAGTAATAAGTAACGAGGTACAAAAACTTGTAAACGGAATAGAAAACGAATTCAGAAAATTATATTCTTTTACGGTTAAGCAACCTTTTACTGATGGTTTTCAAGAATATGAACTCAAAATGGGCTCGGTTCAAACCATCATGCAATCTACTGGAGAGAGCCTTGAAACCGTAACTGGCTATCTCGAGGAATTGAATAAATACGCTGACAGAACAATTTATTCTTTTTCAGATATGACTTCTAATATAGGTAAATTCACAAATGCTGGTGTTAAACTTGAAGATGCAGTTGCTGCTATTCAGGGTGTATCGAACGTTGCCGCTGTATCTGGAGCTGGTACACAAGAAGCTTCAAGAGCTATGTATAACTTTGCTCAGGCTTTGAGTGCTGGATATGTAAAGCTTATAGACTGGAAATCTATAGAAGTAGCGAATATGGCTACTGTCGGATTTAAGCAAGCAATATTAGACTCTGCGGAAGCATTAGGAACTGTTGTGAAAAATGGTGACGAATATGTTTCAACAACTACTGACGAAAAAAATAGTGTTTCTTCAGCTTTTAACGCAGTTTCGGGTTTTAACGATTCTTTATCTCATCAATGGATGACAACCGAAGTTCTTGTCGACGCTCTTAAAAAGTATACAGATGAAACAACAGCATTTGGTAAGAAAGCTTTCGCTGCAGCACAAGACGTAAAGACATGGAGCCAGTTGCTTGACACTATGAAAGAAGCACTTGGCTCTGGATGGGGTAAAACTTTCGAATTAGTAATTGGTAACTTTGAAGAAGCTAAAGAATTATTCACATCTATAAACAATGTAATAAGTCCTATTATTGATAAAACCGCTGATTTCAGAAACAATCTTATTCAAGCTTGGGTAGATAACGGCGGAAGAAAAAGACTTCTTGATGATATTAAGTCTTTACTTGCTAAATTTGAAGCTTTTTCAGATAAAGTGGAGAACTTTGTTTCTAAAAGTTTAAAAATAATACTCGGACCACAATACCAAAAGATATTTGGCGACTTTGCTATAGGAATGGATAAAGCTTCCAATTCTGCTGAAAACATGCAGAAGAAACTTCAGCAATGGCAAGCAGCATATGATATTTGGACTAAGGGAACATACGGGAACGGTCAAGCCCGTAAAGACGCAATAGAAGAGATATTTAAAGACAATGGAGAATCTTATAAAGCAATACAATCTATATTAGATTCTGTTGTAGCTGGAAATATTAATCTTTATGAGTCTTTTGATAAAGTTAAGAAAGAAGCAGAACAAGCCAATGTAGAAGAAGAAAAACTTAAAGAAACGACCAAAGATTTAGGCGATGAATATTCGAATGCTGTTCCTCTCGTACAGAGAATGCAAACTACTTTTAGAAACTTAAGAACTACTGTTAAGTTGATGACTGACGGTATAAGCAATTTATATTTGGCTATTAAAAACGTAGCAAGAGTTGGTATTGATACTTTTCTTGACGTTTTCGACTTTGGAGGAGTTTCTAAGGACGTTAAAAATGTCGCTGTAATGTTCAACGATTTTACATTAGCAATAAAAAATGCAAGCGAGAAAACAGAAGCTTTAAGAAGGATATTTGGTAAGATATTTACAACAATAAACAATGTATATGGTTGGATTTCTACAGCTTTCTTTGCTATTTCAGATGTAGTTAAATCAGTATTCGAAACTCTTACCACAAACCAAACCGTGATAAATAAAGTTTCTGTAACCCTTCAAAACGTTTCTGGAATTATATTAGGTTTCAAAGAAGGAATGGGTAACCTTTTAGTAGCTGTAATTAATCTTGTAGGAGTATTTGTAAATTCTTTCTTAAGAGTGTTTAAATTCGATACTCTAACTTCTGATGTAAACGGATTAATAGGTAAGTTTGTAGAATGGACAAAGAAAATAAGAGAAGGCTCTACTAATACTGAAAAATGGAGAAAGAAATTCGACAAATTCTTTAAATTTGTTAATAAAGTTTATGATGTTCTTAAAGCCACTTTCGAAACAATAATAGGTATAGTTTCTTGGATTGTTGATAAAATCAAAGCTATAATTTCTGCAATCTCCGAATGGAAATCAAACATAGATGAGCATTCTGGTATTTATAGAGCTTGGAATTCTATTCATGGTATTATATTTGACTTAATAACCTTGTTCGGAAGAATAAAAGATAGGATAAAAGATGCGTTTGGTCCTAAAGTAGCGGTCTTAGTGACTAACATTAGATTAGGTTTAGATAACGTTCTTAATAGTATTAAAAAGATAATTAAAAACGGTCTTGAAAAAGTAGTTAGCTGGTTAGAAAAAATTGCAGGCTTTGATTTCAGTGCTATTAATCTTGATTGGATAGATAATATCGCAAACCTCAAAATAGGCGATTTATCTCCTCTTGATAAGCTTAAAAACATAGGCGTAAATCTTGAAAATCCATTTACTAAAGTCGGAGAATGGATTAAGTCTATATTTACATCGGAAAATTTAAAGAAGATTGCCGACGGAGCTATAGCGGTTGGTAATAGTATATTAAATGCTTTAGGTAGCCTTGACTGGTCAAGAATATGGGCAGCCGCTTCATTTATATTATTCGTTGTTATGGGCGTAAAAATCGTAAAGCTCATCTCAACAGTAACCGATACATTTAAAGGTCTTAAAGATGTATTCGAATCTGTTAAAAAAGTATTTGATGGTCTAAAGGATACTTTAACGGACGGCATAAAAAGTGTATTCGATGCAATAAACGATAAACTTGAAGAAGAAACACTGGAAGTTTTGTTAGCGACAGTAATGTCTCTCATGGCTACTCTTATAACACTTTCAAATTTACCAACAGATAAAGTACTTGGTGCAGCGGTAGCTATGGCTATTGTAATGAAAGCGTTGCAAGGTGTATTGAAAGTAGTTGATACATTGATGCAAACACATAGCTCACTTCAACCAACAGCTTCTGTATCTGCAGAATTATTAGCAGCTTCAAGCAAAAAAACAATGGCTAATGCCTTAGTTAAAGCTGGTATGGGCGTGTTTGTTTTAGCTATAGCGGCAGTCATAGCGGCAGTTGGGTTGTCTGTTTATGTTCTTGGTCAAGCTACTAATATTGGAAGAAGTATAGCTATATTGATAGGTGCCCTTATTTTAATAGGAGGTTTAGCTACTGTATTCTTTATAGTTTCAAGAAAATTCGGCAATGCAACAATGGCTAAAAACATGATAGGTATAGGAGCTGTGATTGCTGCATTGGCGGCGTCGTTAATAATAGTTGCAATGGCTTTGAAAATACTTGACAAGGTAGAACTAAGTGCTGGAACCGTAACAGCTATGGCAATTATACCATTAGTTCTTGGCGGAGTAATGGCTGCATTTATGGCGTTAGCTGGACATTTCAAAATGAATGCTACTAAACAGTTTAAATCATTAGGTATAGCTATGGTATTAATGGCTGCAGCTCTTGATACTATATTACCTGTCATAATAACCCTTGGTGTATTGCAAAAACTTGGAGTAGATACTGGTCAAATAACAGGAGACCTTGCTGGTATAATGATTATATTTGGAGTTATGACGGTATTATTTAGCTATGCAGTTAAGATGATTAAGGACGTAAAGTTCAAACAGTTAATAGCCTTTGGTGCGATAATAGCAGGAATAATGCTTATACTTACAGCTTTTACTATGGCTGGAGGTTTAGAAGCAGTAGCTAAGTTCTTTGCAAACGGCACTTGGATTGGAAATATATTTAAACTCGCAGCTGCTATATTAGTTCTTGGTTTATCCGTTGCTGCCGTATTCGGTATATTTGTTGGTTTGTTTTGGCTTTTACAAAAACTCATACCAACTTTATCAACAAACCAATTAAATAAATTAGCTACGGCTTTCATGAAAGTAGGAATCGCTATAGGAGCAATAGGTGTAGGTATTCTTGCTCTCATTGCAGCAATGGCGTTGTTACCACAAGCTGCAGTAGGTCTTGTAGCCTTTGGTGTCGCTCTCGAGGAACACGGAAACGAAATTGCTCGTGCCATGTCCGTACTTGCAATAATCATAATAAGCGCATTTCTTGCAGGTTGGGTAGTAATGAAAGGTAAGGCTATTCTGACTTTACTTGTTACTATCGTAGAGATATTTATAGTTCTTGCTGAATTCTTACACGGACACGTCGCAGAGTTTGTAGGTTATATTTCAATGATACTTGCAGACGCTGTGGCTTTACTCGGCGGTATACTTGGAACTCTTGTAGGCTCTGTCGTAAGTTTATTAATTATATTTTTTGCTACCATAGCATCTCAGTTAGGTCATAGAGCTGGAGACATTTGGGACGTTATTAAAGGCGCTTTTTGGGTTCTTGTGCTTACTATATCTGGTGGTATATTCGGTATGTTTATCGAAACTATAACTAAACTGTATGATTCGTTTGTAAGTTGGATTAACGATACCTTTGGTACCGAAATAGGCACAGTAAATTTCGATACTGGTGAATATGTAGATTATTTGATGGATGAATACGCAGGGTTAGAAGAAGTCGACAAATATATAGAAGACGAAAATAAAGCTCTTCATGATAAATCAGAAAATGTTAAGAAAGAAATAAGAGGTCAATCAAATTCTCTTAGGACTGCAGTAGGCGGCTTAACAGAATCATTATTACCTAAGGATGTTCAAAACGTAATTCCTGGTATGGGTAATATGATTAGCGGAGCGTCCAAAGAAATTAAAAACGCATCCGATGAATACTTGAAAACTGCTATTGAATCAAGATTCGGTATTATAATTGAAAATGAAGAACTGGCAAAAGCTCTTAAAGAATCAGAAGCTAATATGTCTTATGAAGATTGGCTTGCAAAGAAAGCAGTAAAGCGTTCTTCAGCGTCAGGAAGATTATATACAGAAACCGAGTTACGAAGGCAATACGACCAGTTTATTAAAGACGGTTACCAAGCAGTAGCAAGAGCGAATATCGAAATAGGTAAAAAACAGAGAGAACTTAAGAAAACGCAAGAAAAGGGTATTACTGGATATTTAGCAGACGGAATACAAAACTTTGCTACTGGCGGCGGTGCTGGAGACATGTTTGGTAAGGCTATAGACTCTGCAACAGGCAAAGAAATAGATTTGAACGGTTTAAGTTTTAATGCTAAGGCTGCTGAAATAAATTTAACAGATTACCAAATGTTCTTAGACACTGACCAAATGGCTTGGGATTTCGGTACTGACGAAAATGGTAATGTTATATTACCAGAAGATATGACACAAGGAGAATTGTTTGAACAATACGGAATAAACGGAGCTGAGGGATTTACCGAGGGTGCTGAAGAAGGATTTAGTTATAGCACTGATGAATTCTCTGCTGCTGGTCAAGCCCTTGGTGATGCACTTATGAATACGTTCGACGGTGTATCTAAAGAAAGGGCTTATAAAGCAGGACAAGATATTGTTGATGAAACGACCAAAGGAACCAAATACCAATTAGACAAGCAAAAACATATGCTTCAGTCAAGAGCCAGAGACGTTGGTGATGCATTAGCAGAAGGAATGAAAGAAGGGTACGTCAAGAAGCAAAGAGATATTCGTACTGAAGCTTATAGAACTGGTGACGCTATGCTTAAAGCTTATTGCGAAGCTACAGGTATTGCTTCTCCTTCAAAAGAAATGCGTAAACTTGGTGTATATACAATTCAAGGTTTACTTCTTGGTTTAAGAGACGGACAAAATTCAGTTGACCAGACTACAACCAATACCGCAAATTCAATAATAGAAACTCTTAAATCACCAATGGATTTCTTAATTTCTTATTTCAACGGTGAGCTCGAATACGACCCGTCAATCAGACCTATTATGGATATTTCAGGAGTAAGAACTGGAATGACAGGAATAAATGGTATGATTAACGGAAGTACCTACCAACTTGGTGCTGAAGTTAGTGCTTCTATGAGTCAGGCAGCACTTGACAAATTAGACTATGCAACTGATATTCGTAACGGATTCAATGACGGCAATGTCGTAAACGCAATAAGCAAATTAAATAATGATATTAATACTTTAAATGATTCTATGAGTAATATGTCTGTTGTTATGGATACTGGCGTACTTGTTGGACAGTTATCAGAAGGAATGGACTATGCTCTTGGTCAGAGACAATATATGAGAGGACGTGGAATGTAATGTATTTAGTGGACTTTGATAGAAACTATGATATTTTAGTTGGAGAAAAAAACGACTTAGATGTTGACGGATACGTAAACGCTGATAGTTTATTTGACACGTTTAAACTCATTCCTGAAGAAGGATTTGGAATTGAACCCCCAGAGGTTCGTTCTGAATCCATTGATATTCCAGGAGCTATGGGTTCACGTTCTCTTGTAAACTTTCTTACTGGTTACCCTGTCTTTACAAATAGGCAGGGCAACCTGTCTTTTATATCTTTTGAACATAGCACAGTACTCATGCCAAGACTATACAGAAAATTTCATGGTAGAGAACTGAATTTAGTAATGCCGACACACCCTGATTATTTTTATAGTGGTATGTTTGAAGTTACAAAATACGCTATAGAATCAGACTATGTCGAAGTTTCTTTACAGTATAATCTGGAACCGTATTTATATTCCAGAGAGCAATCAGATTTGGTTCTTACTGATGAAACTGAAACAACGTTACAAATAATAGGACCGAATACACAACCATATATGCCGAAGATAATATTGGAAACAGAAACACCAGAGCACCAAACTCAACTTATATTTACAAATACCGAATTAGAAATTAATAGTACAGTAACTTTACAGCCTGGAATTAATCGTCTCGGTACACAAGTAATAATAAGTAGATTTGACAGACACAATGAAAATAAATTTAAATTGTTACAAAATGGAGGAAATTCAAGAGTAACAATAGAATACAGACACTGTATGCTTTAAGAAAGGAGAATTATATTTATGGCAGTTACAGGAAGCGGAACACAACAAGACCCATATATAGTAGAAAACTGGGAAGATTTTTTGAGCGTAAAAGCAAGTAATTTTACGCATTACATAAAATTTGCAGATACCACTAACAAGGTCATAGACTTTAATGATATTCAGCCAGAAGGATACAATTCACCAATTACTATGAGTGGGTATTTCGATTTTAATGGTTGGGAATTCAGAAACATGAAATTTAATAACACATCATCATGCTTCGAATATTCAACTATTGGGGGAACAAATCACCCTATTTTAGAATTGAAAAGCCTTAAGCTAACAAACTTTGTTTGGGATGCATCAGGTACATCGAGATATTTATTTTTCCAATACAGTACATCTCCTACATCTTCTACTGCATGCAAAGTTTATGACGTTAGAATAAACGGAGAAATAACAACTTATAATAATAATGGTATTTTCCTGTTCCATAACATGTACACACCAGAATGTAACATAGTTCTTAATATATCTTTAATTAATAACACTAATAGTAATCTTGGTTTAAGAATGTATTTGTTTGGAGACGGTATACAAAATTCTAACATCAAAGTGGTAGGTACTGGATTAGTGTCTCTTACTTTAGGTACTATTAAAAAGTCCTTAATACAAGGAGAAATGGACTGTGACAGTAATAACAGGGTATTATATTTTGGAAACGACTCTAATAGCAACGTGATTTTATTAGAAACTTCCAGTAACGTTTCATACTCAGGGGGAATTAGTATATTTAATAGTGACATCGCTCCTAACATTGTTGAAACTACATATTTAAAAGGATGCACGACAGAGCAACTAAAAGACCCTGCGTATCTCGCCTCCATTGGATTTAATATTTACGGACAGGTGATATCATGATTATAATACATCATTCCGATAACTTGCTTTCTTTACTTGAAAACGGATATATTTCAAGCTCTGGAGATACAGCAAGAGATGGCTATGTCAGAACAGAAGGGTATTTACAATTAACAGGTAAACCCACGAATGTAACTGTAACATTTAATTCTACAAATACTCTTTTAGTAAATTTTGTAGGCTACCAAAGCCAGTCTCCGAGCCCTATGGTTTGTAATTTGTACTGGTATGATTCACCTAAGCAGTTTGATATTTCTTCTTACGATAATCTTAATTATTATAGATTGCTTTTTATAAGAAAAGATGGAGGTACATCCTTAGACTATACTGATATTTCTGAATGTACAATAGAGTACGACGAAGAATACGCTTGGCATATAGACTCTAACGGAAATATTTGTAATGACGACATTAAACCCATGGCTTCAAAGCCAATTGATATTCCGTTACCAAAAGGCTATTGGAGAATCTCTCCAGAGTACAATTATGGCTATCCGTACCACGAACTTTTAAATGATATTTCTTATATACCAAGGTATGTTGTTCCTACTTACAAATCTCCAGTCGTATACAGAATAATAGCAAATGGAAAAGAGATTTATGCTTCTAATAACATTGATGTAAATTATGGAATAATAAATCCTGTTGTTACTTTGGAAGATTCTTCTACAAACTCAGCTCAATTCCAAATACCACCAGACCATTATTTCTACAATGAAATACAAAGGCTTAAAACCAAATGTCTTGTTTATAGAAATAACGAAATTATATTTGAAGGTAGAGTAATTTCAGAAAACGTAGATATGTATAATAGGAGAGATGTTCTCTTTGAGGGAGCTTTGGCTTATCTTAACGATACAAGACAACCACAAAGAGAATACTCCTATTTTACAGTAATTGATATTTTCAACAGCATATTAACAGTTCATAACGACAAAATGTCAAATGACCAAGACAGAGTAATACTTCCAGGTTACGTTAATGTTGAAGTTAGCTTCCCAAGAACTGATAACTACTGGTATACTCAATACGAATCTACACTTGAAGCTATACAAAATCTTGCACAAGCTTGTGAAGCACACATAAGAGTAAGAACTGTAAACGATAATGGAACTATTAAAAGATATTTAGATATGTTTAAAAACATAACCGAAGTATCTAAACAGAAAATTATATTTGGCTCGAATCTCGAAGACTTCACTCGTAACTATGATATGGGAGAACTTGCTACGGTATTACTTCCTCTTGGAAAACATAAAGCAAGAGACAATGACGTAGGAGATATGATGATACCTGGTAATCCTAATATGCCAACTGAAGAAACTGATGGCTATAATACAGTTGCTTGGAGGGAATATGGCTATCATCATGCCGAATGGGAATTAGCTGCTCCGATAATGCTTCGAATGAACAGTGATAATCCAGAAGACGAAACATACGATTCTGAATATGAAGATTTCGGTTCACGAGTAATACCATGGAGACTTCCTCAAGGCGGAATACAAGTATTTACATACCAATACAGAACTAACTGGTGTGAAAACGTACATCCTGGAGATGTATTTTATCTTGAAGCTACTCTTCCTGGCAAATCGTTAGTTGGTGATAGAGAATTATATTTTTATACAATCAGAGATGCAGATGGAAGACAATTAGCAGCTCAGGCAGCATCTGACAGTGACGAAACTCATGTTGATATTCACAAAGCACCAGAAAAGAGGCAGGATGGAACTTGGACTGAAGACACACGAATAAAAATAGAAATTCCTACAAACGGTGCAACTTTAGCGGTATCTGGTTGCTTACATATAAGAGACGCAGATACTGTTTGGTATCCGTTTAATCTTTATAAACAAAGAAAGCTTCCTGATGATATGGAAGATTATGTAACTATTGAAAAATGTGCAGAAGTAGAAGGTGAACATGAAGAAGGTTCTTTATATTTGAAAGCTGTTCCGAGAGATATAACCACATATGACCAAAACGGTGTTCCGACAACAGTAAGAGTAGACCCGTTTACAGAATGGGGTTATATAGAAAGAACTGTTGAATTCAATGATGTAGAAGACCACGACGATTTATACGATAAAGCTAAAAAGTATTTAACAGAATACCAGTTTGACAAAATGACAATAGAGGTTAATGCGTTTGATGCAAAGATATTAGGATTAGACACAGACTTTATTAACTTATATGAAAATGTAAGATGTATTAGTCCTAAACACGGTCTTGATAAATTATTCCCAGTTACAAAAGTTACATTGAATCTTAACAGACCTGGAAATGATAAATTCAGTTTAAACTCCGAAAGAAACCAAACGCTCACTCAAACAAATTCCTCTATAAATTCTGATTTACTTAATAAGATATCTAAAGCTGGTGAAAAATCAGCAACTCTTGAAGCTGCAAAGAAGAATGCTTATAATTTAATTACTAATTCTAATAAGGGCATAGTAAGTCTTAACCAAGGCGACGACGGTTATATTCATTCTATTACAATCTCTAATGATAATAACTGGCAAGCAGACAATAACTATTGGATTTGGAATCAAGGCGGTATGGCTTATGTTGACGCTAACCAACAAACAGTTAGAGTCGGTATGACAAACGACGGCAGAGTTATTGCTAATGAAATAGCAGCTAATTCTGTTATAGCAGCTTCCTCTCTTACTGGAAAATTAACAGTAGGAGGTATAGATGCTACCCATGGCTCTATTAATGTTGTAGCACCGAGCAGTTATTCTCCAACTTCTACTTGGGTAGCTCTTGATATTTACAGTGGTAATAATAGTGTAGACGGAAGATATGGAGAAATAGTTTCCTACACAGAACCAAGAGGTTCTGACGGATTAAGATATTTCTTCAAAGTTCTCAATGGTAAGTATAAGTTAGGTTATGAGTATTTAAGAGACGGAAGTCCTGATGGAACTGTAGATACGTTAGAAGTAAAAACTCTTGCTTGGCCTGACGAAGAGAGACCAACTATAGAAGCTAATGGCAACCTTGACGTACACGCAACTGCTGAAATACGTCTTTGGAGTAATAGTTTATATTTTGATACAGACGGTAATATTTATGTTAAGAATGGCGAAAATAGTTATAGCACTGGAGCGGACGGAGACTATAGACTATCTAATGGTGAGACTTTACATTTCAAAAAAGGTATATTCATAGGTGCGACAAGTGACGATTAACACTCAAAACATGCCATATAATGGAGACGAAAGTCTACTATTTATGTTGGAGGTTCTAACTATGAACTGGAAGAAAATTGTTGAAACTACATTAAGTGTAGGCGTTGCTGTTGCGGCGTCAATCATAGGTGACAAATTTGTAACTAAGGCTGCAAAGACAATCACCACGAAGGATGACGAAAACAACGACGAACCTATTGATGTAAAATTCGACGAGAAAGAAACTGAAGATGAAACCGAAGATGAAACCGAAGAAGAAGACTAAATCCATATATAGGAGGTCTGTGGAAACACAGCCTCTTATATTTTCTTCTGAAACACGGCATATAATGGAGGTGATTTTATGGCTAAGAATAAAGCCAAAAATAATAATAATGACGAAACTATAGTAGCTGTTCAAAACGCACAGCTCGAAGAAAGTAAAAGACTGATTGAGAGGGCACAGACAATAGACCCACTTAGTGATGACTACATCGCAATACAAGAAAGGATAAGCGATGCCAACGAAAGCTCCGATAATATCGGAAAATTAAGAGGCAAGAAACTTACTAAACTTGAAGTTGCTGAAAAAATCACTGGTATCGGGGTAGGTATAGCTGGTATTGCCCTGACAGTCAAGGAGATTTCAGGAGGTATGATACGAAGCGATGGAGCAAAAACTATACTGCGAAACGTCATAGGTAATGTTGGCAAATTTATCAAGAAATAAAGTCACAAATAAGGCTACGCCCCGCAAGGGAAACGAGCCTTATATTTTTTCTTTCACATAAAACATGGCTTATAATGGAAGAGCAGGAGCGAATGGCTATTCAGGAAACTGAAGAAAAATAGGTAGAGCGGTTGAAAACCCGTTGCCCGAGAAATGATTCGCACTCTTCTTTTATATTTTTCGCACAAAACATGGCTTATAATGGTGAAGATGGCGACATGGAATTAACCATGGAAATAGTATTAATTGTAGAACGCTCAAAGAACGATGTTCTTTATGAGCATTTAGTACTTGAGAGACGGGTGTTAGAAGCGCCCTGACCATCTTCTTTATATTTTTTAACGAAATAAACATCCTCTATAATGGAGGTGATTATTTATGTTGAAACTCAAAGACATAAAAGACAAAATCATAGAACTTGAGAAAAATCAATACAACGGCAGCGAAGAAGATGCTGAAACAATTGAAAAATTGAGATGGCATCTTATAAATGCTGCTCGTTTATTGATAGAGTCAGACTGGTATGATGATGACGACGATGATATGTCCGATGAAGAGTTTGAAAAACTACTTAATTGGTTCTAAGGCATTAAGAGTCTGTGGAAACACGGGCTCTTATGTTTTATATTTTACACTCAAAACACTCCTTATTATGGAAGACTATAAAAAGGAGGTAAAAATATATGAGTGGATTTATTACAGGATTACTTTTCACATTGGGAGTTATATTTGCCATAGTGCTTGTATTTCTCATTGTCGCAGTTTGCGGCACTAAGATAATATGTGCTGTAGCGAATATGATTTCAAACATATTTAATAAAGGAGATAAGAAATGAGTCCAATCACAATTATATTATTAGTGCTTTTTGTATACTTCCTGTCAAAGGATTTAAAGAAAAAGTAAAAGACATAAGAGTCTGTGGAAACACGGGCTCTTATCGTTTTTCATTCAAAACACTTCTTATAATGGAGGTGATACTATGACTTACTATAAAATAAAAGTCATATCTATTAGCGGTGAAAGGATAATAAAAGTTCCTGAAAGGGAAATGAATACTTTTCTTGGTACCGTTAAAAGATTGAATTGGAAAATAGAATTCATAGGATAAATTAAAAATAAGAGGTTTATGATAACATAGCCTCTTATGTTTTCTGAAAGGAGATTTATATTTATGGAAAAAGCATTTAAAGAATTCACAACAACGGAAAGCTTACATTTCTTAAGATTGTATGGTAAATCGGCTTTATATTTTGTAGGAGCGGGATTTTGTCTTGTTAAAGCATATAAGTCGGTTTATTATATGGGCAGCCACGCAGCATTGAAAAAATATGCAAAATATTATTACTCAAAACACGGCATATAATGGAGGTGATTGTATGAACAAAAAGTTCATTAAAGTAATTAAGATAGGAGGAATGGTATATTTAGTATACAAGATATCGACTTCAACTTTCTTCTGGACAAAAATGCCAGATGGTAGTTACGAAAACATATATCTTGTAACTGAATTAAACGACTCTCTTTCAGAGAAGTTTATGAACGGTTTGTTAAAGCTCAGAGATTACGGTAATAAATTTATAAAAGACTAAAAACCAATTAAGGGGTTATGGAAACATAGCCTCTTATATTTTTTAAGGAGGAAAAATAAATGATTAAAAAGACTCATGAAAGAGATACAAGATACGATGTAAGTATATGTTGCGTAGACGGAAAGATAGACACGTATGTAAATGTTAAAATGGAACAGATAGACGGATGTATTTATATTTTGCAGTCCAATGGAAGAACCAGTATGTATCCAATCAATAATATTATAAGAATGATTAGCGGTTCAACTGGCTATTTAAACCAGTAAACATAGCCTCTTATATTTTCTGAAAGGAGAAAGATAATGTTCGAAAATAATTCTGATAAGGCAAGACATTCAGGAGACAAAAAAGAGAAACCTAAAATGGAACAGGTAGTCCAGAATACAGAGGTAAAAAAGTCTCTCAAAAACAAATTCAAAGAAACTTTTACCAACGAAGACTCTCGTTCAATTACCGAATGGATAGTCATGGATGTGATAGTGCCTAAGATAAAAGAGGCAGTAGTAAACTCCATTACAGGTTCTCTTAATATGTTATTTTATGGAGACCCAAACAAATCGTCAGTAAATGGAAAAACTAACTACAGCAGAATCAACACTTCTACAAATAGAACAACAAGAAGAGAGTATAACAGACCTTCTAAGCCTGATATTTCTGAGGTAGCGTTTAATTCAAGAGTAGATGCATTAAGGG
>JAEEGL014198471.1_pt1 | contig 37238 bp, 32 predicted proteins | sample 9134231 | NCBI WGS metagenome assembly JAEEGL01 (sample SAMN16246548, study PRJNA631951) | gut metagenome | biome: gut microbiome; feature: rumen; material: fiber-attached | host: Bos | place: Iran: Karaj | collected 2018-10 | reverse complement strand
CTTTCAACTATTGTTCTTAATCTTCTTTTAAATATTTTAACATTTCTTTTTAGTGTTTCTAAATCATCTTCTACTTTTTCAGCTTTCATTAAAGCATCATTAATTATTCTATTAGAGTTTCTTTTAGCTTCTTCTAACATTGCATTAGATTCTCTTCTTGCGATTGCCTTTAGCTTTTCACAAGCATCTTCTGCAGTAAATATTGCTTTATTTAAAGTACTCTCTAGTTTAACATAATGATCTAATTTTTCTTTTAATTTTTCATTTTCAGCTTCAGTGGCTTTTGACTTAGTTAAAAGCGCCTCATAATTATTAACTATTTCATTAATAGTCTGATTCACTTCATTTTTGTCATATCCACGAAAAACTGTATTAAATTTTTTCATAGAAACACCTCAATGTTTAAATATTTTTTACCATTCAATTTCTTCTTTTTCTTCTTTTGTTTTCTTTCCTTCTTCTTCAGTCATTTTACCTTGTACACTTACATTTTTAGGAGTACATAAGTAAATTCCATTACCTAGTTTTTCCATAGCTCCACCAATTGCATACAAAGTACCAGTTAAGAAATCTAATATTCTTTTAGATTGTTCTGAAGTAACTCTTTTAAAGTTAACAACAACTGCATTTCTGTTTTTTAAATGATCTGCGATTTGTTGACTTTCTGAATACGCTCTTGGTTCTACAAGAATCATACTATTACCTTGATCTATTGATTTTTTTACTGATTCTTCAGTATTTCCTACATAGTATTCATCTTCTCCAAGATCTTCATCATTATTATTAAAAATTTTCTTTAATTTTCCAAATGCCATATACATACCCTCCTATGTATCATATCATAACTTATTTTAACATAATACACATATAAAAGTAAATAATTTAGAACTAAAAATTAATTTTATTTAATACATAATCTTTAATTTCGTCTATTCTTAAAGTCACTTGTTCCATACTATCCCTATCTCTTAAAGTGACTGTACCGTTTTTTAATGTTTCATCATCAATTGTAACAGAATATGGGGTACCAATTACATCTGCTCTTCTATAACGTTTACCAATATTACCTGATTCATCATAACTAGTCATAAAATATTTTGACAACATGTTATAAATTTCAATTGCTTTTTCACCATGTACTCTTTTAATAAGTGGTAAAACATTTACTTTATATGGTGCTAAGAACGGATGAATTTTTAGTACTTCTCTAGTTGTTCCATCCTCTAGTGTTTCTTCTGTATAAGCATCAAATAATAACGCTAATACTGTTCTATCTAATCCATAAGTTGATTCAATTACATATGGTATATATTTTTCATTTGTTTCTGGATCTAAATACATTTGAGGTATTCCACTAAACTCTGTATGTTTTGTTAAATCATAATTAGTTCTATTATGTGTTCCGTTTATTTCTCCCCAACCAAAAGGAAATTCATACTCTATATCACATGCTGCTTTTGCATAGAAAGCAAGTTTCTCATGATCATGGTATCTTAATTTTTCTTCACGAATACCCAAGTCCATATAAAATTCTTTACCATATTTTTTAAAGTATTCATAAAGTTCAGTATCTTGTCCTTCTTTACAGAATGTTTGATATTCCATTTGCTCAAATTCAATTGTTCTAAAAGTGAAATTACCAGGAGTTATTTCATTTCTAAATGCTTTACCTATTTGTCCTATACTAAATGGTAATTTGCATCTCATAGTTCTTTGAACATTTAAGAAGTTAACATATTCTCCTTGTGCATTTTCGGGTCTTAAATAAACTGTATTTTTAGTATCTTCTGTTACACCCCTTTGAGTTTTAAACATTAAATTAAATTCTCTTATATCAGTAAAGTTACATTTACCACATTTAGGGCAAGGAACATTATTGTTCCTAATATACTCTACCATTTGTTCTTTTGACATGGCATCGCCTATAGAACTACTAGTATAATCATTTATAAGGTTATCTGCTCTATGCCTTGTTTTACATTCCTTACAATCAATAAGTGGGTCTGCAAAGCTTGATATATGGCCAGATGCTTCCCAAACTCTAGGATGCATTAAAATATCTGCATCAACTTCATATGCATTAGGTCTTTCTTGAATAAATCTTTTTCTCCAAGCATCTTTTACATTATTTTTAAGTCTAGAACCAAGTGGTCCATAATCCCATGTATTAGCAAGCCCACCATATATTTCACTTCCTTGAAATATAAAGCCATATTGCTTGCAGTAATTAACCATTTTTTCCATATTAATTTCCATAACTTTCCTCCTATTCAATTATAATTGTTTTTATACTTGATGAAAGTATACCATCATAATTATTTATTCTTTCATTATTATAATAAATAACATTTATATTATTAAATGAAATATTTAAATTTAAAAGTAGTTCTTTTATTTCAATCCCAACTTTTGTTTTTATAACAAAGGTATCATTTTTACTAATTATCGTTACATACTTTTCACTATAAAATCTATTAAACTTTAAAGCATTATATATTTTAATAATATCATATCCGGTATAAAAAACTGAATATTCATTTGTTATTACTTTGCTTACAAATTTAATGTTTGGATATATACCTGAATACTCTTCTAATAAATCTGTAATAGATTGATTATTTATTGCTACATAAGCAACACCAATACTAAATATTTTTAGAATTGCATCTATTGTTTCTAATAACTCATAATTATATTTTTTAATGATATATTTGTTTTCTATATATCCATTTTTAACTGTTAAATCAACCATGAGGTATTTTTTACCATTAAATTTTCCATCAATGTTGAAAAGATTAAATAATTCATTGGCATCTTTTCTTTTATAAAAGTCATAATTCAATTTACCGGTTTTAATTTTAAAATATTTGTCTTTAAAATCATTTTCTATAACTAATGTATTAGCTATTGATTTATTAAATGCCATTTTCTTTGTTCCAATTATTCTTCCTGATACGGTTGAATATATACTGTTAGCACCAATAGGACCTAAATATTCATTTAAATACACTGCGCCACTTTTTCTAAGTGTTAGTTTTTCTACAGATTCATATGGTATATATACATATCTTGGTACATTAAATACTTTATATTTTTCTTTTTCCATAAATACCTCTTATTAATTATACAATATTATCTTTATTATTTAAATAATCTTTTAAATTAGTTGCAACTTCTTCAGGTAAAACATTTTTTAATTCTTCAATACTTGCTTCTTTTATTTTTTTAAGAGAACCAAATGTTTTAATTAATTCTTTTTTCCTTTTAGTTCCAATACCCTTTATATCATCAAGTATACTAGATAAAGAACCTTTACTTCTTATTTGCTTATGATAAGTAATAACATATCTATGTATTTCATCATCTACTCTAGTTAATAAATGAAATGCATTAGAATGTTTATCAATACTAATCACTTCCATAGTATCTCCATCAATAAGTTCACTCATTTGATGCTTATCACTTTTTTTAAGCCCACATACCTTAATATATAAATTTAAACTATTTAAAGCTTCTTTACAGGCATTTATTTGATTTTTACCACCATCAACTAGTATTAAATCTGGCATTCTCAAGTGTTCTTTTAATACTTTAAAATATCTTCTATAAATAACTTCTTTCATAGCTTTTACATCATCATTTTTTTCAAAAGATAATTTAAATTTTCTATAATCATTTTTAGATGGTCTTCCATCAATAAAAGTTACCATTGCAGATACTGTATAAGTCCCAAATAAATTTGAGTTATCAAATGCTTCTATTACTGAAAGTTCATTCATATGAAGTAAAGATTTTAACTCTTCAGTAGCCCTCTGCATCATTTCATCATTTCTATATATTCTTTCAATATCATTTTCTAATGATATTTTAGCATTTTCATATACTAAGTCATATAATTTCTTTTTAATTCCTTTTTGGACGTTAATTACTTTAGCATCCAATAAACTAGATAATATTTTATTATCTATAATATCTGGAACAATTATCTCTTTAGGAGCTATATTATGTTTAGAATAAAAATCAACAATAAAAGTTTCAAGTTCATCTTTAACTTCACTAATAATAGGTTTTATATTAGATGATGAACCCAATAACTTACCGTTTCTTAAAAAGAATATAGATATAGAAATATAACCTTTATCTACATAATAATTGAATATATCCCTATTAATCCCATCGTTAAGCTCTACTTTTTGTTTATCCTCTAACATTTTCATATACTCAGAATCATTTTTTAAAGATAAGGCTACTTCATAATTCATATTATCTGAATTAATTTTAATTTTTTCATTAATCTTTTTAATTAATAAATCACTATTACCTGATAAAATACTCATAACTTCTTTTATCATTTCAACATCATCTATATTTTTATGAATACAATATCCCATACATTCATGTATGTGATAGTATAAACATTCTTTTTTAGGAATATTAACACATTTTCTAAGTGGATATACTCTATTAATTAAATTAACTAATCTTCTAGCTTCATATACACTTGGATATGGGCCATATAGATTTCTTTTCTTTTTATTTATATTAATTTCTCTTTTAATTATTAACCTTGGATATTTCTCGCTAGTAAGTTCAATATAAGGATAAGATTTATCATCTTTAAGAAGAATATTATATTTAGGATTATATTTTTTAATAAGATTATTTTCTAGTATAAAAGCTTCTGCTTCTGTAGAAGTTACTATATACTCAAAAGATTTAATTTCACTAACCAAAACTCTTGTTTTACCAGTTACTCTACCAGTAAAATAACTCTTAAGTCTATTAAAAAGAATCTTTGCTTTACCAACATATATAATAGTTCCATATTCATCTTTCATAAGATAGCATCCACTTTTTTTAGGAACTAAAGATAATTCTTCTTTAAACATACAATCCCCTCCTTGCCTCCAAACTAGTGATATTTTAACATACCTAATCCTTCTTTTCCAATGATTTAAATACTATTTTTGATATAGTAGTAGAGACCTTATTAAACAAATACCCCGAAATATAAGAAAATAATAACGCAAAAGGCATTAATAGTATAAAATACTTATAATTAATAATATCTATTTCTAGTACATATTGCATTAAATAGATTATTGCCCATAATGAAAACATATGTGACAAATAAATATAATAAGATATTTTACCAAACCTGATTACTATTCGATTAATAATTGTCTTAGCATACTCTTTACCATTTTGCTCCTTGTATATCATATAATATAATATTAAGTAAGTTGATAGAGCAGCCAACCAATTTGATACTATAACTGCATATGGAGATAAAAAATATGTTATAATCGACAAAATAAATATCACAATTCCCGTTTTCAAGCATAATCCAGTCCGTTTATGATTTAGTCTTGATTCATAAAAATCCAAATTAAGAAATATTCCCAACAAATATGAAGGATAATGGACAATAAATATGAAGTATACGAATCCATTTGCCATAAATATATCATAAAATATAGTGTATAATATAAGCCACACAATCATTAAAGCTATAGATGATATAACAAAAAAAATTTTTCTGTTTTTAAATTTTTTAATTAATTTAATTATTAATGGTGTTAATAAGTATAGTATTGCTAATGCACCAATATACCATCCCACAACCACAACATTATTATTGCAGAAAGGCACAAGCCCATTTAAAAAGAAAACATTTAAAACTATCGATAATACTTCTGTATTAATTCCTTGAAGGAAAGAAATAGACATATTTAAAATATCTACAAGTATAATTTTAATAAAGCAAAAATTAAAAATTGATAAATACCACCCCACACTCAATGCTTTAAATCTTGAAAAATAAAACTTCAAAATTGATTTTGAATTTAGATTTCCATTGAATCTTTTTTTTATTATATTAACAACATTAAACCCAGAAATAACAAAAAATGCTGGAACTCCCATTTGAAAATAATTAAAAAATCTGTTTATATTAAAAAGATATTGATAATGAAGTAAAATTATCATTATTATAGCTATTCCTTTAACAATATCTATCGAACACAATCTTTTATCTTTTTTACTAATCATTCATACCTCTTATCATATCTATCTGTAAATAATTATAATAATCATTTTGCTATTTTTCAATAACATAACGAAATGGATTTGTATATAAAAACAATAATGAGTGTATTGTTGAATAAAAATATTTATTTTAGTAAAATTATATTATGAAAGAAATAAGTAAAAGTTTTGTTGAAAATAAGAAATCTAAATTTTATGGTTATTTATATTCTATTAATTCTGAAGATGAAGTTAATATTATTTTAGAGTGTTTAAAGAAAGAAAATAAAAAAGCTAAACATTTTGTTTATGCTTATAGAATAAATAATATTGAAAGAAAAAATGAAGATAAAGAACCTAGCGGTACTGCTGGTATGCCTTTACTGGATATATTAAAAGTAAAAGAACTTAATAACACTTTGATAGTTGTTGTTAGATATTTTGGGGGTACTCTTCTAGGAAGAGGATTACTTACAAGAAGTTATAGAGAAGCAGCTTCCAAATTATTTGAATAATTATTTATATATTGAACATAATATTATTAAGAGTCATCATTACAAGGAGATTTAATATCACACCTTTAATGAATTATATGGCTCTTTTTTATGTAAATAATGAAGCTAATATTTTAAAAGTCCTTTTAATACCTTTTGACATAAAATTTTCTACAATATTGCTTGCTTTATATCCGAGATTACTCATACCATTAGAATAGTCTTTTTTTATTTCTAGATAATCTTTTATTGATATATCCTTACCTTCTTCAATATCTTTTTCAAATTTTTTCATAGATTCTTTAGTTATAGACATTTTATTATATTCTTTATACTTATAAATATCTGTTGCGGCTAAAAAATAAGTGGATATAAATATTAAAAATAGTGATATAAATAGTATAAACCCTATATTATGTTTTTTCTTAATTTCCATTTTCCACCTCTTTTATATAATGAGATAATACTTCAGCTAATACTTCCATTGTGTTATAAACCTCTTCTATTGTATTATCTACTCCACCAACTTCTATAAGCATAGAATTTGGTGATATATCTTGATTATATATACCATTTACACCTCTACCTGTTTTTTTGGAAATCCCCCTACTAATTCCTGGATAGTCACTTTCAATCATAGTATTCAATTTAGTTGCAAGTTTTAAATTAGGTTCATAATTTTTATGATCAAGTCCAACTACAAACATAACTTTCGCATATTTTTTATTATTTAATTCATATAATGTTTTATTCCTTTTAGCTGAATCTCTATGTATATCAATTAAATATTTAATAGTAGGTTCTTTTTTTATCATTAATTCTATAAAATGTCTACTTGCTACATAACTATATTTATATTGTAATTTATTATCATTTAAATACTTTTTGATGTTATTAGTTTCAACTATTGAGGATATTCCTTTATCATATAGTTTTTCTTTTAAAATATATGAACCAATTAATACATTGGGTTTTATACTGTAGTCATTTGTATATTCTAAATTATATTCTTCTAATTGATGTGAATTATAAATATATACTATCGGGTTATCACTTTTTATACCAGTTGTGTCTTCTGCATATTCACTCTTTGAATTATCATAATCATAGTATTCATCATTAGATATATTATCTATAATATTCTTATCAACTATCTTGTTTAAAGCTATATATATCAAGTTTTCAGGAGCTGTAATATTAATATCTAAACTTCTTGTTATTATATTATCTTCTTTTATAATTTCAGAAACACTATCATCAATTATTAACTCCCTTAAATTTATAGTCTTACCATTAAAAATAATACCAATAGTAAAATATATAGTACTAATGAATGTAATAAAAAATACTATCTTTTTTAAATTAATATGTTTTTTGTTCTTAAATTTTTTTCTCATAGTATCATTATACTTAACTTAGTATGCAAAAAATGTTGAAATATGCTTTATTTTATTTGATTTTATAAACTTTTTATGTTAATATTTTAATTGTATTTGAAGGAGGTGGATTATGCCTAACATTAAAAGTGCTAAAAAAAGAGTATTAATCACTAAGAAAAATAATATTGCTAATAACGATGTTAAATCATCAATGAGAACAGCTATCAAAAAATTAGAAAAAGCAGTAGCTAATAAAGAAAAAGATGTTAAAACTTTATTTGAAGAAGCAAATGCTAAAATTGATAAGTGTTTAAAAGCAAATATTATTAAAGATAATACTGCTGCAAGATATAAAAGTCGTTTATCAAAGATGGTGAGCAATAAATAGTGGTTTTTTACCACTTTTTTTGTTATAATTTTGTTATGGAAAAAATAATAAAGTTTTTAATTGTAGTTATATTGTTATTCTTAGTGGGAGCTTTTATTTATATCAATTTTGATGATATAAAGTTTTATGTTAATAAATTTATTACAAAACATGATAACATCATAATACCAGAATCCAACCAATATAAAAGAGACTATAAATATGAAAGATTTACAAATGAAGAAGATTATATTCCCCATTCATTTAATGATATAGAGAATATATTTTATAATATTTTAAATAATGGATGGAATGAATTTGTTTTCTATTGCCCACAAGATTATGAAGAATGTACAACTGATGTTGAGACAATAAGTTCTAATGAAGAAATAATGGGTAAAATTTCTGGATACGTTAGCCCATATAATTCACATCAAATAATTAATACAACAATATCATCTTATGGAGAGATATATATCAATGTAACTAAGAAATATTCAGAAGAAGAAATTAATTCTATAAATAATGAAATAGTTAAAATATATAATGATTTAAACTTAAGTGATAAAACACTAGAAGAAAAAATCAAAGCCTTTCACGATTATTTAATAAAAAACACTTCATATGATGAAGTGTTTGCCGAAACAAATACAAGCATCTACAAATCTTCTAAAGCAAATGGTGCTTTGCTTGAACATTATGCTGTATGTGGTGGATATGCGGAAGCACTTTCTATTTTCTTAGATTATATAAAAATTCCTAACATTATTATTTCAAACAAAAATCATGCATGGAATTTAGTGTTTATTAATGGTAAATGGTTACACATTGATCCTACATGGAATGATACAGAAATAGAAAGATTTGATTATGAATTCTATTTGATTGATAATAACAAACTTTTAGAGATTGATGAAAAAGAACATACATTTGATAATAATTTCTTTATAGAAGCAAATTAGCTTCTTTTTTATTTTTCTTTTCAAAAAGAAGATACATATTTTGTACCTCCTATATATATTATTGACAATTTTTCTTTAAAACACTTTTATTTTTGAAAATATTATTAAATATCACAAATAAAAATGAAGTATTATTTTACAATATTTAATACTTCATTTATAGACTTATTAAAATCATTATAATTAACATTTACTTCTATTTTGTCTTTAAATTGGTTATTTATCCAAGTTAATTGTCTTTTAGCATAATGTCTAGTATTTTTCTTTATTAATTCGATTGCTTCTTCTAAAGAAATACTACCTTTAAAATATTCATTTAATTCTTTATAACCTATTATTGAATTTGTATTTATATTTTTATCATATAAATCTTTGGCTTCATTTATTAAACCATTTTTAATCATCTCATCTACTCTATTATTTATTACATTGTAAAGTTCTTTTCTATTAGGCTTTAAATATATCATTTTAAAATCATATAACGGTTTATCTTTTAATTCATTATTTTGAATTACTTTACCAGTATTATTATAGTGTTCAAGGTATCTTAATAATCTTTTTCTATTATTTATATGTATATCGTTACCCGGATCTATTTCATTTACTAACTCTTTTAATTCTTTATTAGTTAACCCTTCATAATTATTATCATTTTTAATTTCTGGTTCTAAGTTATAATCATATAAAAGAGATTTTATATAAAGACCAGATCCACCCACTATTACTATATTTTTATTTTGATTTATTAAATTATTTAACACATCTCTTCCATCTTTTTGATAATCATATATTGTGTATTTTTTGTCAAGTGATACATAATCAATTAAGTGATGTTTAATTCCTTCCTTCTCTTCTTTTGTGACCTTTGCAGTTCCAATGTTTACATCTTTATAAACTTGTACTGCATCTGCATTAATAATCTCTGCATTTAAATATTTAGCTAGTTCTATACTTACTTTGGTTTTACCACAAGCAGTAGGACCTACTATAACACAAATTTTACTCATATTTATCATCTATCTTTAATACTTTTTTCTTTGTATAGACATCTCTTATATCGCCTTCTTCATCTAATTCTAAGCCTTGAGAAGCTAAAAACTCTACGTAGTTGTCTACGATTTTTTTTATTTCTTCTAAAAATTCTTTATCAGCATATTCCATAATAAACCTCCTTATTAATTAACTCTTTTAAACATTTTTTCAAGTTCATGTTTTGGATATTTAATAATAGTTGGTCTTCCATGAGGACAAGTAAATGGGCTCTCACACTCAAACAATCTTTTAATTAAAGTTTCTTGTTCCTCATAAGAAATACTTGTATTAGCTTTTACACTCATCTTACAAGCAAGTGTCATAGCAACTCTATCATTAAATTTAATTCTATCAAATTTATCTTTCATTTCAAATATAAGATCAAATATTTTTCTTATACTTTCTTCTTCTAGTCCTTCTCTTAACCAAGTTGGATGAGATAACACTCTTATAGTATTTACTCCAAAATCTTCATAATTAATCCCTATTTCTCTTACTACATTATCATATTCTTTAAGAGTTAAATACTCATCTTTAGTAAGTTCAATATTAATTGGAAATAATAAACTTATAGAGTTATTATCCATATTTTTTAATTTATTTAACATATATTCATAATTAATTCTTTCATTAGCTGCATGTATATCCATCATATAAACCATATCTTCACTTTGAGCAAAAAGATAAGTTCCAAGAGCAAGTCCAACTGGCTTAATTAAATTCTCTTCTGCTTTTTTAGTATAATACTCTACTTTTTCCTCTGACACATTAAAATCTAGTGATACTTCCTCATATGTTTTCTTTTCTTCTTTTATTTCTATATCATTTTTTTCTTCAAGTAAAGGATTAGCTTCATATTCTTCTTTTGGAGTGTCAATATAACCTTTTAATAAATTATCTGTTTCATTTAACTTATCTCTAATTAAAGAAAATAATAATTCTTCTAAAGTATCCATTTTACTAAATTTAATATCTTGTTTAGTTGGATGAATATTTACATCAACAAGCGTTGGATCTGTTTCAATATTAATTATAGTTATTGGGTATTTAGTTTCAGCCAAGAAAGTATGATATGCATCTTTTATGATTCTATTTAATGTAGAATTTTGTACCACTCTATTATTTACTAGAGTTATCATTCCACTTTTAGTACTTTTTTGTATGTTTATATTTGTTATATAACCATCTATTTCATAATCGTAATTAGATCCATTTATATGAAGCATATTTTTACTTACATTATATCCATATATTTCATATATTGTTTTTAATAGTTCACTACTACCTGTTGTCTTTAATACTTCTTTATCATTATTAAATAACGCAAATGAAATTTCTGGATGTGACAAAGCAATTCTTTCAATAACAGACACAGTTGAAGCAAGTTCTGCATTTTCGCTTCTTAAAAATTTTAATCTTACTGGTGTATTATAAAATATATCCTTTACTTCAATTATTGTTCCTTTATGTGAAACACCAGATTCAGTTCCTTTTAATTTACCACCTTCTATTTTAACTTTAGTTCCCTCATCATTTTTACTTGTTTCTAGAGTAACTTTAGAAACTGCAGCGATTGAAGCTAAAGCTTCTCCTCTAAAACCTAATGTATTTATAAAATATAAATCTGTTTCACTTTTAATTTTACTAGTTGCGTGTCTATCAAAACAAAGAATTGCGTCTTCTCTATTCATACCAGATCCATCATCAGTTACTTTGATTTTTTTAATACCAGAATTAATAAGTTCAATCTTTATGTTCTTACTACCAGCATCTATACTATTTTCAACTAATTCTTTTACAGCGTTACATATTCTTTCAATAACCTCACCCGCAGCAATCTTATTTGAAAGAACTTCATCCATTACTTTAATAATTCCCATAACCCACCTATATCATTTTATCTCTTATACTTATAAGATTTAAATTATTTATATATATTTTTAAATTACCTTTTTTATTTATTTTAATAAATCCCAAGCCACTTATAACAATATCTTTTTTTCCTTCTAATGCATATTCTTTACTATTAAGATTTTCTAAATATCTTTTATTTTTAGTTTTAAATTTCTTATATTGAAGTCTATTGTTCATATAAAAATTTAAACTATTAATATCTCCTTTATAATCTATCCTAAGAATATCTTCAATTAAAATTGAATCCCCATCATTTACTTGTACAGTTTTAACTTTTAACTCTTTTCTAGGAATAGTTTTTAATAACTTAGAATCTTCTAATTCGTTATATAAAGATACCTCATATTTAAATCCTGGAGTATCTATAAAATTAATACCATCAATATTAACTTTTATATTCTCAAGAGTTGTATTAGGTATTGAAGATGTAGTTATTAAACCTTCTTTATTATTTAACTTTAAAAATGCATTTAAAAGAGTGGATTTACCAGCATTAGTAAGTCCTGAAACAAATACATTTTTATATTTTTTTTCTTTTAATACATTAAATACTTTCTCGATATTGTAATTATTTATTCCACTAACACAATATATATCATCAATATTTATAAAATTATCTTTAAAATACTTAATAATTTTTCCCTCTTTTATACCTTTAGGTAATATATCAAATTTAGAAAGTAATATATATTTTTTATTTTTAATTAAACTTAAATATTTTAAATTCTCTTCATTTAGATTTAAAATATCAATTACAAACAAAACAGGATAATTAGTTTTATTAATATTACTAATTATCTTCTCATAATCAACTTCTCTATTTATATTAGAAAGCTTGCCATAATGAATTAGTTTAAAACAATTTTCACAATATATAGAATCTTCTAATTTTTCTTTTTTGATATATCCTTTAGAAGACTTATCATCAGATTGTAATAATGAACCACAACCCATACATTTTTTAGTCATAGTACTTTCCTCTTAAAAATAAATCTCTTTTTCTAAAAGTTCTAAATATTATTTTTTCAATAAATCTATTAAACAAAGAAACAACAAAGTCTTTTCTACCCATTTGATTAACTAATATACTTGTAAATCCCATTTTATTAGCACCATAAATATCAGTTAAAAGTTGATCCCCAATCGCAGCTATTTCATCAGGCACATAATTATAATTATTCATTATTTTAATATATTTCTTATTACTAGGTTTTCTACAAGAAAAGCCACTATCAACAGTTAATTCGTTTTTAAATGGTTCAACTCTTCTTTTACCACTGTTAGATAAAATAATACACTTAAAACCCATTTGTTTTAATTTAATAAATAACTCTTTTAACCTTTTAGTTGGTTTATCTAAAGTAACTGGTGTTATTGTATTATCTAAATCAAAAATCAAACACTTAATACCAGCATTTTTCAATTTATCATAATTAATTTTATAAATACTTTTTTGATATATATCAGGTAAAAACTTATTAAACATATCTAACCTCTCTAGTAATAATTATATATGTTTTTTTTATAAAAATAAAGTATAAAGAAAATAATATTTTTAACAGAATAAAATTAATGATGTATTATATTTGAGGCTTAAAATACTAATATCTTTTGTTTTGCTTATAAATATTTAATATTATTCCAATGCTAGTCATACTTACAAGTAAACTACTACCTCCATAAGATAAAAATGGAAGTGTTACCCCAGTAACAGGTATAATGCCTGTTACTACCATAAGATTTAAGCAAGTTTGAAATATTAACATAAATGAAAGCCCAAATACAAGATATTTTCCAAATAAATCAGTTGTTTCTAAAGCAATTTTAATTGATGTTATAAATATTGTTAAAAACAGTAATATAACTATTACACATCCTAAAAAACCAAATTCTTCTGCTAAGATTGAAAATATAAAATCCGTTTGAGGCTCTGGTAGATAGAAATGTTTTTGTCTAGAGTTACCAAGTCCAAAGCCCAAAAGGCCTCCTGGCCCAATTGCATAAAGTGATTGAATTATTTGAAATCCACTTCCTAATGGATCGCTCCAAGGATTTAAATATGATGTTATTCTTTTTAATCTGTATGGAGCAATTATTATTAGGCCAACAATACCAAGTAAACCAACAATTCCAAATTTAATAAATATATCAAGCTTTGATCCGGATATAAATAATAGTCCTATTAAAGATATAACTATTACCATACCTGTTCCAAAATCGGGTTGTAAAAGTATTAATAGGAAAAATAATATTATGAATATTAAAATTGGTAGTAAAAACTTATTAGTTTGTTTTTTATATTTATTATTTTTTTCTAAATATTTTGATACAAAAATAATTAATCCTATTTTAGAAAGCTCACTAGGTTGAATACCAAATCCACCTATACCAAACCAACTTCTACTTCCATTTCTAACTGTTCCTATACCAGGTATTAAAACTAATATTAATAATATAAAACATATTAGTATTATTAAATTACTTTTTTTCTTATAAATTTTATAGTCTATTTTTGATGTTATAAGCATTAGTATTAATCCTATAACGAAGAATACTCCTTGATTAATTAAATATTTATATGGATTATTATATTTATATTCTGCCCATATATGGCTTGAAGAGTATATCATTACAATACCAATTAAATTTAATAATATAACTGATAGTACCAACAATCTATTTTTTTTCATAATTTCTCCAATAAAAAAGAAGTATTTCTACTTCTATTTAATTATATTTTTTTATATGTTTTTTATAACCAAACACCATAATAGATTGCTGCCATTCCAAGCATAAATCCAACTATCCAAAATAGTTTTACTATATCTCTTTCATCCCAACCGAGTTTTTCAAAATGGTGATGAATTGGGGCCATTAAAAATACTTTTCTATTTAGTTTTCTAATTGCGAATATTTGAATAAGGCTTGATAATGCTTCTATTACAAATACACCACCAATAATTGCCAAAGAAAGTTCATGTCTTGTAAGAATCGCAACGGCTGCTAGGGCTCCACCTAATGCTTGAGAACCAGTATCTCCCATAAATATCTTGGCAGGATTTGTATTAAATACTAAAAATCCAAGTAGTGAACCAACTAGTATAAAACAAAATATTGCTATTTCTTGATATCCTTGAACCCATGTTGTTCCCCAAGTAATAATACCAAAACTTAAAAATGCTATTGCTGAAAGTCCACCAGCTAAACCATCTAATCCATCTGTTAAATTGACTGCATTTGAAGTACCTACAAGCAAAAATAAGATAAAGAATCCATAAAACCATCCAAGATTAACATTAAGATTTAAGAAACTTATTCTAAGGGTTGGCTCTCCTCCACCTCTCATATAAATGTAGAAAAACACTAGGGCAATTAAAGTTTGAATAATAAGCTTTTGAATAATTGATAAACCTTTATTGTTCTTTTCTTTATATTTTTTAAAATCATCAATAAATCCTAAAATCGCATAACTTAAAAATACGAACACAACAATTAAAAGACTACTACTTATTTCAAGACTTCCTCTCAAATAAAGAAATAACATTGTTATGAGTGTTGGTACTATAAATATAAATCCTCCAAATGTTGGAGTCCCAGTTTTACTTTGATGATCAACAAATTTACTTATACTTTGACTAATCTTTTTCTTTCTTAAATATGGAACTAAAAATAATCCCAATATTGTAGCTAAAAAGAAGCCTATTGTTAAGCCAAGTATACTTTTTGCTAAAATTAACATTATATCACTTCCTAAAAATATTATACTATATGTTTAAAGAATTAAAAACTTAATTTGTACTAATTTAACAACAACTTTACTACTCCTTTTTGTTTAACCCTGTTCCCAGGAGATGGTGATATATCTATAACTTTATCACCAGAACCAGAATATTCTATAGTAAAATTTTTTAATAATTTTTGTGCTTCTTTTTTTGACATATTTATAACATCTGGTATGATCTCATAAACTATATCATCCCATCTATAAGTTTTAGGAAGACCATTATAATCTTCTTTCAAATCATATAAATTTATTATTTCTTTAAATATGGAACCCGCGATAGGAGCTGAGACAGTTCCTCCATATTGTACAACGCCTCTTGCATTATCAATTGCTATATAAACAACATATTCAGGATCATTAGCTGGCATAAATCCAATAAACGAAAGTATATAATTACCTACCATGTATCTTCCGTCAGTTCCAACTTTTTGTGCAGTCCCTGTTTTACCACCTATTCTATAATTTTCAACATAAGCATTTCTTCCTGAGCCATTAGCAACAACACTTTCAAGAACGTATTTAACTACATCACTGGTAGACTCACTAATTAAATGCTCTTTTTTAAGTTTTGGACTATTTTCTAAAATTATATTCTTTTCATTTTGAATCTTAGATACTATATAAGGTGTATACATATTACCGTTATTAACTATTGCACTCACCGCACTAACTTGTTGTATAGCAGTCACACTTACTCCTTGACCAAATGCAGTTGTTGCTGTTTCTAATTCTGTTATTTTATTTGTATCAAATATTATGCCAGAAGATTCACCATTTAAATCAATGCCTGTTTTTTTACCAAACCCAAATTTATCAATATAAGAAAATAATTTTTCTTTTCCAAGTTTAAGACCAAGAGTTACAAACCCGGGGTTACAAGAATTTTCAGCAACTTGCACATAAGTTTGAAGTCCATGACCTTTATGACGCCAACAATGAAGAGTCGCACCTCTTACTTTAATGGAACCTGTGTCATAAAACTTATCTTCAAAAACATTAACAATCCCTTCTTCGATTGAGGAAGCAAGTGTAACTATTTTAAAAGTAGAACCAGGTTCAAAATTTTGCCATATAGCTAAATTTCTGTTTATTGTTTCAACTGTATAATCCTGATAATTAGTTGGATTAAAACTTGGTTTTGAGCTCATCGCAAGTATTTCTCCGGTTTTAGGATTCATTACAATACCTATTGCGCCCTCTGCCTTGTATTTATCTACCGCATTATTAAGTTCTCTTTCTAAGGCAAGCTGTAAATCCAAATCAACTGTTAAATATATATCACTTCCTGATATAGGATTTTCATATACTTCAGATAATTCTAACTTTTTACCCTTACCATCAGAGTAGTATTTGATATTACCATTAATACCAGTTAAATACTTATCATATAAAAGTTCAAGTCCAGATAACCCTTGATTATCAATACCAACATATCCTATAACGTGAGATAAAAGTTCATCATATTTATAATATCTTTTTGCTTCTTTAACTAAATATACTCCGTCAAATTCATAACTGTTTATTTTATTTGCCACTTCATAAGAAAGACCTCTACCTTCTGGGTGGACTTTTTCAATGGAAGTTTTTTTGCTTACATGTTTATACATTTCTTCATATGAAACGCCTAGTATTTCAGATAGTGTCTTTGAAACTAATTCTTTATCTTCTATCTGATTTGGTATTAGCACCAAAGATGCGGTTGTAATGTTATCTGCAATTACTTTCCCATTTCTATCAAGTATTCTTCCTCTATCGGCTTGGACGGGCAAATTTCTACTCCATAAATCATTAGCTAATGTATTTAATTTTTTATACTCAATTACTTGTATCCAAAAGACTCTAATTAAGACCAATAATAATACTAAACACATAATTAATAAGATATATTTAATTCTCTTATTTTGAATACTTTGAAACATATAAAATTCACCAATTAATTATATGAATAATTAAAAAAAATATCAGTTAAACTGATATTTTTACATTCTTTCTGGTACTTCGATAGCTAGAATGTTTAATAATACATTACATACATCATATACAATTTTAGTTAAATAAAGCCAAGACTCTTTTTTATCATTATCTTCTTCTTTAAGAATAATGTTTTCAGTATAGAATCTATTATAACTAGTCGATAAGGAATATAAATATTCAGTAATATCATTTAATGATTTAGAATTAAATGATTTATTTAATGCAAGATCCAAATTATTTAATTCTAATATTACATCTCTATCATACTCATTTGATATTTCTTTTATTTTTTCATAATTAATATTTAATTCTTTTGCCTTATTAAGTAATGATTTCATTCTAACAACAGAATATAAAATATATGGTCCTGTTTTACCATTTAAATCACAGAATTTTTCTATATCAAAGATATAATCAGATTCTCTATTTGGTAATAAATCCGCAAATTTAATAGCGGACATAGCGATTTTCTCAGCTATTTCATCTCTATTCTCTGTAATATTTTCATTTAATCTTTTTAAACATTCATCTTTTACTAATGATAATAAATCATTTAATCTCATAACTCCACCATCACGAGTTTTAAATGGTTTACCATCTTTACCATTCATGGTACCAAATCCAGCAAAGCAAAGTTTAGTACTAGTTGGTGATACTTTAGATTTATATGCTGCTCTAAAAGCTTGAACAAAATGAAGTTCTTGCCTTTTATCTGTTAAATACCATATCTCATCAGGATTATAATTTTTAACTCTATCATAAATAGTAGCAAGTTCTGTAGTACTATATAACACTCCACCATCACTTTTTAATATAAGCATAGGTGGTATTTCTAACTTATCATCTTCTTCATTTACAAATATAACTTTAGCGCCTTCACTATCTTCTAAAATATTAATTTTATTTAAATATTCAAGTAATTCCGGAATATATTCTTCTTCATCACTTTCACCTTTATATAAATCAAATGTTGTATTTAATCTATCATATACTTTTTTTATACTAGTTTTAGAAACATCCATTATTTGTAGCCATAAATCATATATACCTTTTTCATGTTTTTGAAGTCTCACTGTCATTTCTTGTGCTTCTTTTAAATATTCTTCATCTTCTTTTGATTTACTTGATGCATAAGGATATACTTCTTCTAATAACTCATTCGTAATATCTGCTTTTGGATATTCTCCTTCATAAGATGAATCAAAAAATAACCAATCAGGATGTCTTTTAGATAATTCTAGAATTACTAATCCTAAAGGCCTACCCCAATCTCCTAAGTGAGTATCAGAAATAGTATTATAACCCAAATAATTACATAATCTTTTTAAAGCTTCACCAATATTAGCACTTCTTAAATGCCCTACATGCAAACTCTTAGCAACATTAGCTCCACCATAATCTAAAAATATTAATTTATTATTTTTAGGATAATCTATATTACCTTTATTAGTAATATTTATTAAATATTCATCTGAAACATTTATATTAATAAATCCTGGTCCATCAACTGTTATTTTTGAAAATGATGAATCTTTACCCAAAACATCAACTATTTCATTTGCAATAGCAACCGGGCTTTTTTTATAAACTTTAGCAAATTTCAATGCAAAATTAGATTGAAATTGTGACAAATCCGGTCTATTAGATAATTCTATAAATGGTCCATCAACCATTTTAGAATCATAACCACTTTTTTCAATCGCATCTTTTATTTTTAAAGATAATTCATTAATTAAAGACATTATATCCCCTCTTTTCAAGATAATTACATATTATCATAAATTTGGTTTTAAGTAAATAAAAAGGGATTACTCCCTTTTATCTAAATCCTCCACCTGAAGATCCACCTGATGATGAGCCACCACTAGAAAATGATGAACCACCACCGCCTCCCCAGCTAGATCCTCCACTATAGTCTCTTGCTCTTGCAGCAGCAACTCCTCTATCATATCCTCTAAATGTATCATTTGTTATATTTATTGCAACCATTCTACCCATATCAACATCAAATGATGCATCTTTATTAAAGTTAGGATATATCTTACTAAATTGTTCACTTACTTTGTCGGCAATTCCCAATAGATTAGCAAATATTAAGTATTCTTCCCAAACAGCCACTTCTTTATATTCTCTTTCTGGCATTATGCTAAAATCAAGTAAAAACTTTTTAAATCCAACTAAATGCTCTGCTTCCGTCTTTAAATTTGTAGTAAAAGTTTTATACTTTCTCATTCTCTTATTTCCAAATGTTCCAGTTACTTCCCATTCTTTTTCAATAATTAATCCATTATCCATTAATTCTTTTTCTTTTTTATCATCGGCACGAGTATACCAACTATCTATCTTAGTATAGTGTTTTTTAGACCATTGTTCTAATTCTTTTGGTTCTAATAGTTTATTAAATCCTGAAGCAGAAATCATCATATTATAAAGTTCAGTTTCTATTTCGTTATCAGCTTGGCTCATATTTTTAAAATCAAGTGCGTAATTATTATCTTTTATACTAAACAATCCTTTTTTAGTAGGAACAACTGTTATATATTTATTCTTAATCCATTTTAATATAATTGCTCCCATTAAGCCTTTTTTTAACGCTTTTGATGTTACAATATCATAATTTTTACATACAAAGTAAGCCTTCTCTAAATCTTTATTGCAAGGTATTTCTCTATAATAAATAATATCTTTTTCATTTAATTCCTTACCATCTTCATACTTATATTGTCTAGACATTATTAAATTAGCGCTTTTTTTCATAGAGATAACTATAAATAATATAATAAATATAAATACCATGATTGGCTTACTTAGAATGAAAAGTATAATTAATATAGGTACTATAAAAATAGTCAAAATCTTCTCTCTTAATGAACCAGACTTAAAGTTTTCCCAACTTAAATTACCAATTATATTTGAAACTTCATTATCAGAAGTGTTATTTGGCTTCTCTGTTTCTGAAACATCATAAAATGCTTCGTCATATATATCATCAAAAGAATCTTCTGACATATTATCTGTTTTGAATATATTATTTTCAAATCTTACAAGTAAAGTCATATACTCATATGAATCTAATGTACCATTTGAGTCCATGACAATACTTCCATCTTCAAATACATCTGTTCCTTCATAACCAAAAGCCCATATCTTAGAATTGTCTAATGTTAATGGTGTATTTGAATGAACTTTTATTTTTACACTTCCAATATCTTGATCAAAATTAATAAATTTAAAATATATACCTTGAGTATCCGTATATTGTGTTACAAAATTACTAATATCATATTTTAAAGTATAAGTTTTATGTCCATATTTAGATATTCCAAAACAAAGTTCAACTCCATCATATGTTTTGTTATATCCGCATTTATAAGCTTTATTATCAAAAGAAGCATTAACATTCCATGAATTTAATAATTCATACGCTCTCCCCGATTCATCACTTACAGTAAAGTTTGATATAACTTTATTATCCATATTGCTAAAAGGTCTATAGCCTTCTGTTCCTTGAGTAAGATTAGCATCCCAAATTTCAGTTACTGTAGCGTTTCCTATATCATTTATATAAACATCCATATTAATACTATTAATTGTATTGGCTTTTATGTTATTAATAAATAAGAAACATATTAAAAATGTTAAAAATAATTTTATCTTTTTCATATACTCTCCTATTAAAAATTATATCATATTTTAATTTATATGTTAAAATAAAATTGGTGATCTTTTTATGAATGTTGTTGGAATAATATCAGAATATAATCCATTTCATAATGGACATATTTATCATATAAATAAAATTAAAGAATTATATCCAAATTCAATTATTATTTGCGTTACATCTTCTTCATTTACTCAAAGAGGAGAATTATCCATATTAAACAAGTGGGAAAAAACAAATATATCATTAAATAATAATATTGATTTAGTTATAGAATTACCTTATTTTTTTACAGTTCAATCTGCAGACATATTTGCGCATGCAGCTTTGCAAATATTAAATTCTTTTAAAATAGATACACTTATATTTGGAAGTGAATCAAATGATATAGAGTTATTAAAAAAGTATGCTTCTAATAATAATTATGAAGATAAATTACCTCCTAATGATATATTAGGAATTAGTTATATAAAAGAAATAGTTAAAAACAAATATAATATTAACCCAATAACTATAAAAAGAACTAATGATTATCACGATAAAAAAGATAGTTCAAACATAGTAAGTGCATCTAATATAAGAGATAAGTTTTATAATAATAAAAGTATTAAAAAATATATACCAGATATAACTTATAAATATTTAAAAAATAAGAAGTTAGATAATAATAAATATATGAATTTATTAAAATATAAAATAATTAATAATAATTTAATTAACTATTTAGATGTTAATGATGAACTTTCTAATAAATTAAAAAATAATATATTTAAATATAATGATATTGATTCACTAATAAAAAATATTAAAACAAAAAGATATAACTATTCTAAAATATCTAGAATGTTAAATCATATATTAATATCTTTATTAAAAATAGATACACAAAAAATTAAAGACATTGAATATATAAGAATACTAGGATTTAATCAAATTGGAAGAAAGTATTTACATAATATAAAGAAAGATATAAATTACCCAATAATTTATAATTATAATAAAAAATATATTACATCAAACTATGAATTAAATACTTCAAAGATTTATTCAATACTCACAAATGATAATATAATTGATAAAGAATACAAAAAAACAGTAATTAGATTTTAATTACTGTTTATTTTGCATCATATAAATTATCACCATAATCTATTTCTATCTTAAGAGGAACTCTTAGTTTATATACATTTTCCATAACATCTGTTACTATTCTTATAACATCATTAAGTTCTGATTTTAATGTATCAAATATTAATTCATCATGTATTTGAAGTATCATCCTACTTTTTAGATTATGTTTCTTGAAAGCATTATTCATATCAATCATTGCTTTTTTAATTATATCAGCACTAGAACCTTGTATTGGAGTATTAAGGGCTATTCTTTCACCAGCTTGTCTAATCATATAATTTGTATTTTTAAGTTCATCGATAGTTCTTTTTCTATTCATAATTGTTGTTACATAACCTTGTTCATAAGCAAGTTTCACTATTGATTCCATATATTTTTTTACTCCAGGGTAAAGTGTTAAATATTTATCAATAAATTTCTTAGCTTCCCTAGGTGGTATATCTAAATTATCTCCAAGTCCATATCCACTTATTCCATAAACTATCCCAAATATTACTGCCTTTGCAGTTCTTCTCATATTCTTTGTTACAGCTTCAGGGGATACTCCAAATATATCAGAAGCGACTATTGTATGAATGTCTTCTTTATGACTAAATGCATTTATTAAGTTTTCACAATTAGAAATGTGAGCAAGTATTCTAAGTTCAATTTGAGAATAATCTGCAGAAACTATAACACTGTTTTCACTAGGAATAAATCCTTTTCTAATCTTTCTTCCTTCTTCTGATCTAATAGGTATATTCTGAAGATTTGGTTCAACAGAACTAAGTCTCCCAGTCCTTGTGACATTTTGTTTAAATATTGTATGGATTTTACCATCTTCCATTACATAATTCTTTAATGGTTCTAAATATGTTGTATAAAGTTTCTTTAAATTTCTATATTCAATGATAGCCTCAACAATTGGATGTTCACCTATTAATTTAGTTAATACTAAATGTGAAGTACTTGTGCTTTTTTTACCTTTTTTAAAAGTTGCGATTCCTAATTTACCAAACAAAACTTCACTAACTTGTTTAGGGGAAGAAATATTAAATTCCATTCCGGCCATGTTATAAATATCAGAAGATATTTTATCTAACTTAATCTCTATTTCATCTTTTAAATCATCTAGTTTACTTGAATCAAAATACACACCTGATTCTTCCATTGAAGAAAGTACTCCAGCTAAAGGAAGTTCAATATTAAAGTATAAATCATATAAATTATTTTCCTTTAATAAATTTATATATTTTTCTTTTGTTTCATAAATATACTTAGATTTTAATATGATAGATTCTTTAATTTCTTCTTCTGTTAATGATTTCTTTTTAGAAATTATTTCCTCATAAAATTTTATATTATACCCATCTTGGTTGGCCAAATAAGCTATATCATCCCTAACATTTAGTTCAAGTATATAAGCCGCAAGCATTGTATCAAAAGTATAATCAATATTTATTCCATATTTATTTAAAGAAACAATTGATTTTTTTATATCATAAGAAAATACTTTATTATTAAATATTTCTTTATTATTTTTAATATCTTCTTCTTTTAAATAATAAGAATACTCTCCATCATATATAGACATACCTATAATATTAGATTTATGGTAGTTTTCCTCATCCAATTCAAGGTAAAAAGCAAATTCTTTTGAAGAAAGATCTTTTATATTTCTTAACTTTACTTCAACTTTTTCTTCTTTTTTTACTTCCATATTCTTTATGAATGAATAAAACTCTAACTCTTCATAAAAAGATAAAAGTTTATTTTTGTCTTCTTCTAAAAGTTTTAAATCTTTAAAATTTAAATTAAAATCTATATCTTTATAAATGGTTGCGAGAGTTTTTGAAAAGAATGCATTTTCTTTATCTTCAATTAACTTCTCTTTCATTTTACCTTTTACTTCATCAATATGATTATACAAATTCTCAATTGTATTATATTTTTGAATAAGTGTTAAAGCTGTCTTTTCCCCTATTCCTTTAACACCAGGTATATTATCACTTTTATCACCCTGCAAAGCTTTTAAATCAATTATATGAATAGGATCAAATCCATAATCAGATTTAAATGTTGATTCATTATAAAAAATATAATCTTTTTGTTTTAGTAGTTTCATACTTACATCATGACTAATTAACTGCAAAAGGTCTTTATCACTACTTATAATAGTTGCATCATAGTTTTTATCTTCATCAGCTTTTTTAGCAAAAGTTCCGATTATATCATCTGCCTCATAATCATCTATTTCTAAATATTTAATACCTTTATAATTAAGAAATTCTTTTGCAAGAGGAAATTGAGATAATAATTCATGTGGGGTTTCTATTCTTCCAGCTTTATAATTATCATACATTTTATGTCTAAAGTTTTTACCTTTGTCAAAAGCCACTAATATATATTTAGGATCTTCTTCTTTTATAATTTTGTTAATCATGTTAACAAAACCATATATTGCATTAGTGGGTACTCCTTTTGAATTTTTCATCAAATTACCTGTATATGCAGTTGCATAATAACTCCTAAATAATAAATTGTTTCCATCAATTAATATAGCTCTTTCCATAATTTCTCCTATACAATATAAGTATAACAAAAAAAGTATCTTTTAGATACTTTTTATATTTTAATTCTTAATATTATTTCCATAAAATACTGTATATAGTCTGAAAAATACAAACATATAAGTGAAGTAATTAGTAAAAATGGACCAAATGGTATAATATGAGTTTCATCATCACTATGAGCAAATAATGAAAATATTAAACCGATTATAGAAGATATAAATAAACATATAAGTGATGGAATAAAACCTATTGTTGCACCTACAAGTCCCATTAGTTTTATATCTCCTCCACCCAAAGATTCTTTTTTAAATATTCTATCCCCACAGAATTTAATAAATAACATAAACGCAAATACACAGCATCCACTTATAACAGCATTTATTAATGAATCTAATCCTAAGAATGAATATTTAAATACTAACACTAGAATCAAAGAAATTAAAATAACTCTATCACTTATGTAATAATACATAAAATCACTAACACAAGTTATTAAGAAAGCAGTTATAATAACTAGTGATACTAAAAATGAATAGATACTAATTGGTTCTGTATTTAAATATAATTCAAATGACAAAAAGAATAAAAATGCAGAAGTAATCTCAATTGCTGGATAAGCCATACTAATTTTTTCTTTACAATATGCACATTTACCACCTAGCATGATGTAAGAAATCACAGGAATATTCATATACCACTTTAACTGTTTCTTACATTTTGGGCAAAAGCTTCTCTTTTTATATGTGGATATCTTATTTGGGATCCTATACCCCATACAAGCAGAAAAACTTCCAATAGCAAATCCTAATAAAATTATAAGAAACCCAATAATAAACTTATTCATAAAAACTCCCTATCTAATATTCTTATATAATTCAAATAATGGAATTATAATTGACAATACTATGCCACCAACAATTGCTGCTAAGAAAACAATCATGATTGGTTCAATAAATGTTTTAAGTTGATTAGTCATTGACTTCTGTTGAACTTGATAATAATCCGCAACTTTTTCTAGCATTAATGCAAGTTCACCAGTTGATTCACCTGTTGCTATCATGTGATATGCAAGATCAGGAACTGCCCAGTTGCTTTTAAATGATTCACTCATTTTTTCACCTCTAAGCAGGTTAGATATTGTATCATACATAATTAATTTATACATTTCATTATTTGTTATTTTACCTAAAATATCAATACTTTCTGTTAACATAACGTTATTCTTGTTTAATGCAGCAAAAGTTTTAGAAAAGATTGTTATTTCATTATAAATAATAATTTTTCCTATAACCGGTAAGTGCATAAATATATATTGTACGCCTGTTCTAAATGCTTTAACATTCTTATATAGCAAGTATAATGTTATACAAACGCCTATTACTCCTAATAATAGGAACTGCCATTTAGCAGCAATAAAGGAAGAGGCGTCTATTATTGCTTGTGTATAAGCATTTAACTTTATACCTAATCCAGCATAAACATCTACAAATTGTGGGATGATTACAATCAAAATAAATACAATTACTACAATTGAAAATGCAAAAATTATTGCTGGATATGTTATTGCCCCAATTACAGCTTTTCTATTCTTTTCTATTTCTTCATAATAATCACTCATTTCATCAAGTGTTGTTTCAATATCCCCCATTTTCTCAGCTGCTTTTACCATGTTAATCAATAATGGTGGGAACATATTACCTTGTTTTCTTAAAGATTCTGAAAAGCTTTCACCCATTGTAAGCTCATATATCATTGAATCAAAAGCTCTTCTATATCTAATACTCTTATTCTGTTGAGCTAATATCTTAACACTTTCAGTTAAAGTTACACCACTTTTAATATAAGTAGATAATTGGGCTAACCAGAAGATTAAATCTTTATTTCTCATTCTTGATTTGTGAAATAAAGATTCACCATGTATAAAGTCAATCCATTTATTAGTTTTTATTTCATAAACTTCATAACCTTCATCCAATAAGTATGAGTGAGTATCAAGTTTAGATAAGGCCATAAAGTAACCTTTTATAAGTTTACCTTCTTGATTTCTTGCAAGATATTCATATGCGTGCTTTTCTTCACTTCTTTTAGCATCCGCACCATTCTTATCAATATATAAAACTTCTAAATTTCTTTCTCGTTTATTTCTATAATGTTTTACTATTTGTAAATTATTAAATTTATCAACAAAGTATTTCTTTAATTTGCCAGGTGTTTCTTTGAAATAATTGCCAGTTAACTCAAGTGTTGTTTTAAGTTTATCATATATTTTCTTAAAGAATTTTACTATGTATGACATCAATATTTTTGGTATATCATATATAATTAGCTTAATAACATAATATATTCCTAAAAAGAAACATTTAATAATAGTTATTATTTCTAAAATTATTCCATCATATATAATTAATTTTAAGAATAAAAATACTTTCTTTACTACAAACCAAATTGCATAGAATACATACCCAAAGATTGAAAATAATGAAGTAAAAATGAAATCAAACAAGCCAAATATACCTTGAATTACGCTACGAAAAAAAGTATATATCTCAGTAAATACAGCTTTAAAAATAGAAAGAATAAACCCTAAAATTTTAGACACACTAACACTCCTTCCTATTCTACTACAATAAACATTATATCATATTTTTATATAATGTAAAACAAATTAATAAGAATTTATAATTAAAATTTCATAAACTATATTAGGTGATTATAATATGTTTGATTTTTTAAAAACTATTAATTTAAATAAGATATTTGCAAGTACTCATAAAACTATTAATCTAATAAACAAAGCTATCCCAGTTTATAAACAAATTAAACCTAATATAGGAAATATTAAAGGTCTATTTAATAGAAAAAATAATATTAAACCAGTAATTGATGAAATAAAAGAATCTAGACCAATAAAACTCAAAAAAAATATTTCTACTAATAATAGCAGAAATATTTCTAATGATTCTCTAACTTTTTTTCAATAATTTGTATTTTATTATAAATATTTTTATCTTTTGATAAAGAATATATTTTCTTATATTTCTTTAAATCATAAGATAATTTTTTTAATAAATTTTCTTTATTCTGATGATTTATACCTAGTATTAATTCTTCTTTTGTATACTTTTTATTTCCAGGAATAAATATAATTAAATTATAATACTTTTTCTTATCAAGTATAATTTCTTCTTTATCAACTTTATATCCAATATCTGACATTCCTGTTCTTAATTCTTCATATTTTCCATTTGAAACAGTAATTATTTTTTTATATAATTTTTTAGATTCTTTCAAAATATTTAAAATCGTATAAGTTCCCATACCAGATATAACTAAAGTATCAATATTATCTGGTATATTTTTAACCCCATCAGATACTATAAAGTTTACATACTCATTCAAATTTAATTGTTTTATTCTCTTTAAAGCATTCTCAATGATATTCTTTTTTATATCAGATGCAATTGAATGGATATTTCTTTTTGCTAGTATTTCCGATAATATTGCCTGATCACATCCAATATCTGCAATATTATCATACTCATTTATATAAGTTGAGATTCTTTCAAGTCTTTTATTCAATCAAGAAATCCTTTAGTTTTTTAGCACGAGAAGGATGTCTTAATTTTCTTAGTGCTTTTGCTTCTATTTGTCTTATTCTTTCTCTTGTAACTCCAAATTTTTTACCAACTTCTTCTAGAGTATGATAAGAACCATCAAATAATCCAAATCTAAGTTCAAGAACTTCTTCTTCTCTTTTTGTTAATGTCATTAATACATCTTTTAATTCATCTTTTAATATTTCATATGTAGCATAATCTTCAGGGGATTTTATTTTATCATCAGCTAAGAAATCTCCCAAATGTGAATCTTCTTCATCACCAATAGGAGTTTCTAAAGATACAGGGTCTTGTGAAATCTTTCTTATTTCTATAACTTTATCTACAGATAATCCCATTTTTTTAGCAAGTTCATCATCTGTTGGTTCTCTATTCAATTCTAGTGTCATTTGCCTTTCAATTCTTGCCATTTTATTTATAGTTTCAACCATATGTACTGGAACTCTTATAGTTCTTGCTTGATCAGCAAGTGCTCTTGTTATAGCTTGTCTAATCCACCAAGTTGCATATGTAGAAAACTTATAGCCTTTACCATAGTCAAATTTTTCTACTGCTTTCATAAGACCAATGTTACCTTCTTGAATAAGATCTAGGAATAATAATCCACGCCCCACATATCTTTTAGCAATACTTACGACTAATCTAAGATTTGATTCTGCAAGTATATTTTTAGCATCTTCATCACCATCAGCAACTCTTTTACTTAGTTCTAACTCTTCTTCTAAGGAAAGCAAACTAATTTTTCCTATATCCTTTAAATACATTCTTACATTATCTTTAACACTCATATCTTTTGAGTCATCAGGGATATCATCAAAATCTACATCTAATTTTATTCCTTCGCCACCAGCAGCTTCATCCTCAGTAAGAACCTCTATTTGATTTTCAGTAAGTTTATTATAAAGTTCATCAAATGAATTATTATCTACATCTAATCCTTCTAATTTTTTAGCAATTGCCTCATAAGTAATAAAACCTTGTTTCTTTCCTTCTTCTACTAATTCATTTACTCTTTCCTCAAATGTTTTTATTTCTTGTACCATGTTAATACTTCCTTTCTCATATTCTCTATTCTCTTAGCAATAGTCTTTTTTTCTTCTTCATCTAAACTTTCTTTTTGAATTTTTCTTAATCTCTTTATTTCATTTTCGACGGTAGTCCCTTTTATTATATTTGTTAAATAATCTAATTCTTCTTCTGTATATTCTTCCGGGCCACCATTTTCCATAACAACTTTTAATACTTTATCTAAATTATTTTGATAAGCATGGGTAATAAAATCAGATAATACAAATTCCCCATTTTTCATTTTATATTCTAATACTTCATTAGCAAAATCAGTAAACTCTGGTGTTACTAAAAATCCAAGATTATTTTCATAAGTGATTATTACATCTTCATTATTAAGCATTAAGTATATAATTCTAAGTTCTGCTTTTTGATAGCTAGTGTATCTTTTTAATTCTTTTGGTTTAGAATTTACAATCACTTTCTTATCTTTTTTATTAATTTTACTTTTTAGAGTTGAAATGCTTACACCATATTTATCAGATATTTCTTTTAATTTAAGTTCTACTAAAACATCATCATTAATATTATTTAAACTTTCTATTGCAGCATTTATATACTTAGATAACTCAACAGAATCATTTAAGTTTTTATTATTCTTTAAATAATCTAATTTAAAGTTAATAAAACTCACTTTATTCTTATATGCAGATTTAAATGATTCAGCACCTTTTTTTAAAATTAATTCATCGGTATCTTTAGCATCTTTAAAAACTATTACATTTACATTTTTACCTAATGATGTAAATGCATCACCAAGAGTTATTGTTGCTGATGCCCCAGCCTCGTCTTGGTCCAAGTTCAATATTATATCACACTTTAGAGAATTTATTAAATCAATTTGTTCTTTTGTAAGGCTTGTACCAGATAAAGACACTACATTATCAAATCCTATAGTATGAAGCCTAATTGTATCCATCTGACCTTCACAAATAATTATTGATTTTTCTTTTCTAATATATTCCTTAGCATTATTTAAATTATAAAGTATATTGCCTTTTCTAAAAAGAATAGTTTCTTTAGTGTTTAAATATTTGCTTTCATCTTTATCTTGTTCTCTATATATTCTACCAGTAAAGCCAATTACATTTTTATCTTTATCACATATTGGAAATATTATTCTATTTATAAAAGTATCATATAATTTATTATCATAAGTTTTACACAAATCTAAATTTTCTAGTATTTCTTTACTATATTTATTTGATAAAGCACTAGAAATACTATTGTTAATTGCTAGCCCAATATTAAAGTATTTTATTGTCTCATCATCTAATCCACGTTTCTTTAAATACTCTCTTGCTTCTTTTCCCGAAGTACTTGCTAAGTTATTTTTAAATATTGAAACTGCAAGTTCATTTACTTTATATAGTTCTTCTAATTCACTGTTTACTTTCTTTTTAGTAAATGTTTTATCTAATGGTATTCCAACTCTATCAGCTAATATTTTTAAAGCTTCTTTAAATTCAATTCCTAAATAATCCATTAAGAATGTTATTGAGTTACCAGATGCACCACAAGAAAAACATTTAAATATGTTCTTCTCTGGGCTTACAGACATACTAGGGCTATGATCGTCATGAAAAGGACAAACACCAAAAAAATTCTTGCCTTTATGTTCAAGATTAATATATTCTCCTATAACATCAACTATGTTATTACTAGCAACTATTTTATTAACAAGTGTATTATCCTTAATATCCACCATTTTACCCTCTACTTATTATATACGACAAAAAAATTCAAAACACTTTTATTTTTTTAATTTTTATCATATTTTTTTAAAAAACTTTCATATTTACCATTTTTTTTGGTACCTAATACACAATTAAGATTAATATTATTTAAAGAAGTAAATATATTATGATCTATATCCTTGTTCTTTTCCCTTAATGATTTAATTAGTTTTTTCATTTCTTTTCTTTTACTTTTTTCTTCATCAACGCTTGATTCTTCTGTGAATTTACAAGCACAGTTTAAAAAAGTTAAGTTATTATAATTTTTCCATGAAATTATAGATGATTCTTTTACTAAATAAAGAGGTCTTATTAATTCTAAACCTTTAAAATTATCACTATGAAGTTTTGGCATCATTGTTTTTATTTCAGCACCATAAAACATTGAAAGTAAAGTTGTTTCTATAACATCATCAAAATGATGGCCTAAAGCTATTTTATTACATCCAAGTTCTTTAGCTTTATTATATAAATACCCTCTTCTCATTCTTGCACAAAAATAGCATGGACTTTTAAAGCTGACAGAAGTCACTACTTTAAATATATCTGATGAAAACACTTCAATTGGTATATTTAATATATCAGCGTTCTTAAAAATCATTTCACTATTTTTTTCAGTATAGCCAGGATTCATAGAAACATAGTGGGCACTAAACTTAATATCAGAATGTCTTTCTAATTCTTGAATGCATTTAGCAAGCAAAAATGAGTCTTTACCTCCACTAATACAAACCATTATATTATCGTTTTCTTTAATTAGTTCATATTCTTTTACTGCTTTAACAAATTTAGCCCATATATCTTTTCTAAATTTAGTTATTATGCTTCTTTCAATCTCTTTATATTTTTCCATAAGTATTACTCCATAAATATTCTTCTTTTGGTTTTTATATAATCATCTTTTCCATTATAAATTTCATTTGATTTTAAATATTGTTTTAAGAAATAAATCTTATCTAAATTGTTTTTAAATACTAAATCACAAAATTCTAACATTTGATTTAAATATATTTTATTATAATCTTCTAAATTAAAATCTTTTCTTTTAATTAATTTATACCTTCTATCAATTGTATCACTATCATATTTAGACTTTTTAGAATAATTTAATATTTTTACAAAAAGATTTACATTATTTTGCCATATAGTTGGATTCAAACTTCCATTAGGACATCTAAATTCAATAGTGTTTCTTTCTTTTAAAGTATCGGGCTCACTACATAAAACATTTGTAAAATTAAGTGCATATTCTCTTTCTTCCTGACAATCAAAATGATGAAGTAGAAAATATAAAGTTCTTTCGTTTGGATCTAATTTATTATATCTTTCTAAAAAATATTCAGATACTGGTTCTGCATATCTTTTTATATGGGGTCTGTATGTTAAGTATTCACCAGATGCAAATCTAAATATTATATTTTCATATACTCCCCAAAGTTTTATAAAATTTATCCATGCTTGCAAATTATCACCAAGTATTTGGGAACCAATATGAATATGACCTCCTGCATTTCTATCTATTTTAGAGTTTTCTTTCAATATAGAACAAATTAACTCCACATCTTTCCAAGTGTCAACTTCATCACTCATTATTGGAGAAGTGGCTTCAACACCTTCCCTTAATGATAAATCCCAATAAGCTTCCCAAGGATTTTTAGTACACGCATTTTTTATTTTATCGTGCACTTCAAGTTTAGCGTATTCACTTTCAATTTCCATGCCAAAAGTAATAGATTTATCTATTCCTAATCTATCTCTTAATCCTAAATGACTATAATTTATTAAACTAAATAATTTTTGTAAATCAGAATTAGAGAAAGTCAATAATTTATCATTTGAATTTGGATATATAAATTTATATAATTCTTTATTATCATGCATATATAAAACCCCTATTACTCTGGCCATTAACGGCTTGATATTATATCAATTCTCACTAAAAAAGTCAATTTAAACACAATAAAAAAGAAGGGGCCACCTTCTATTTATTTAATTTTTCAAATTCACTAAATTCTTTATAATTTTCTAAATCAGTATCACTCAATTCTTCAAATAAATCTTTTTGCTCTCTTGTTAATTTTGTTGGAGTTATTAACTTCAATGTTACATAAAAATCTCCGTTTTTCCATGAGCCAGTATCTATTCCTTTTCCTTTTATTTTAAGAATATCACCACTAGATGAACCAGAAGGTATTTTTAAATCAACATAACCATCTAATGTTTTTATCTCTTTTACACAACCTAATACTAAATCGCAGATAGTTACTGGTAGATCTATATAAATATCATTATCTTTTCTTGTATAAAGTGGGTGAGTTTTTACTCTAAACTCTATGTATAAATCTCCATTAGCTCCCCCATTAGTACCAGCTTCACCTTTTCCACTTATTCTTAATTGTTCACCATTATCTATTCCTTTTGGAACAGTTATAGTAATTGTTTTTTCTACTTTTACTTTACCAGTACCTCTACAATTCTTGCATGTTTCTTTGAATGTTCTTCCTATTCCTCCACAAGCATGGCAAGTTGTTCTTGTTTGAAAAGTTCCAAACATTGTACTAGTTTGTTTTATTTCACTACCAGTTCCATTACATACCGAGCAGGTCTCTTCTCCGTGTCCTCCCATTCCATCACATTCTGGACAATTATCAGTTACTTCTATCTCAATATCTTTTTTACAACCGTATATTGCTTCTTCAAATGATATTTCAAGTAAATATCCTACATCTCTACCATTTTTAGCACGATTTGATTTTTTTCTTCCCCCACCAAATAAATCATCAAAACCAAATGAAGAAAAACTATTATCACTTCTTCCAAAGATTTCATCAAAAATAGAAGAAAAATCAAAGCCACTAAAATCATATCCACCAGATGAATAACCCCCAGCATTTCCAGGACCGCCTTGTTCAAATGCTGCATGACCAAATTGATCATATGTTTTTCTTCTTCCTGCATCTGACAAAACAGCATAAGCCTCTTGTGCTTCTTTAAATTTTTCTGCGCCATCCGGATCTTTACATACATCAGGATGATACTTTTTAGCTAATTTCCTAAAAGCGCTTTTAATTTCCGCCTCAGTTGCAGTTTTAGAAACACCCAAAACCTCATAATAATCTCTTTTAGCCATAATTCACCTCTATTTCGTTAAGTTTTCTAATAACTTTATTTTATCATTAAATATCTTATAGGCATGATTCAAAGTTTCTTCATCTTCAATATCTATTCCTAGTTTTTTAAGAATGTTAAGTGGATAATCACTTCCACCACTACTTAAAAATTTAATATATTTCTCTTTAAATTTTTCATCTCCACTTAATAATTTATCCGCAATTAATACTGCTGATATAAATCCAGTTGCATATTTATAAACATAATATGGTGTATAAAAATGTGGTATTCTTGCCCATTCATATTTTATTTCTTCATTAACATTAACTACTGGATAAAAATTCTTTTTATTAAGTTTATAATACTCATCACATAAAACGTCTTTAGTTAATACTTCTCCGTTACTATATTTACTATGAATGATATATTCAAATTCAGCAAACATAGTTTGTCTATAAACAGTTGCTTTAAATTTATCTAAATAATCACTTATATAATATACTTTTTCATTCTTAGTTTTAGCATTTTTTAGCATATATTCTTCAAGTAATATTTCATTTACAGTTGAAGCTATTTCTGCTAAAAAAATCGGATAAGATGCATATGTGTAAGATTGATTCATATCAGAATAATATGAATGCATAGCATGACCTAATTCATGAATTAAAGTATCTACTCCTTCATAATTGTTTTCATAATTCAAAGACACATATGTTGTTTTATATGTTCCCCATTGATATGCTCCACTTCTTTTAGACTTCTTTGGATATACATCAACAGTACCATTATTTATAACGCCCTTTAAATCATTAACATATTTTTCTCCTAAAGGACTTAATGCATTATAAATAATATTTAAACATTCTTCATATGGAATATCTTTTTCTTTAAGACTAGATACATTAACAGATAAATCATACATATTTAATTTTTTAATACTTAGCATTTTAGATTTAACTTTATAGTATTTTTTTAATAAATCTAAATTACTATCATTAACTTCTATTAAGTTTTTATATAAATTCATAGAAATATTATCATTATATAAACTTGCTTCAATAGTGTTATTAAACTTTTTAATCTTAGAATATATTTCATCTGTTTTCACAGAAGAAATATATAAAGAACTTATAGTATTTATATGATTTTCATAGAATTTATACATATTTTTAAAAGCAGATTTTCTAACTCTAGAATTTTTAGATGATAAATACTTTCCATAATTAGAACTAGTAAGTAATACTTTTTTACCTTTTTCATCTTTTATATAACCTAAATCTATATCTTGATTATTTAGGGAACTAAAAGAGTTTTCAGGTGTTCTAAATATTTCACTTAAATTAGATAATAATTTTTCTTCATTATCACCTAAAGTATGATTTTTGTATCTAAATATTTTTTCAAATCTAAAAGATTCTTCTTTCATATCAGCTTCTTTTAATAGTTTTAAAACTCTATTATAACTAGATTTCATTATTTCAGGAGTTACAAAACTACTTTCAACTTCTATTTCATCTGATATTCTATTAGCCATTTCGGTATATTCTTGAAATTTAACATCATCCATACAAGCATAATAACCTAAATATGCATAAACATATACTTTTTCAACTAACATACTTACATCTTTTTGAAATAATATAAAATCTTTTAAAGTATCTTTATCTTTTAATATTCTTCCTTTATATTTACTATAATTACCTTTTAATTTGTTTAAAGTTTTTATAGCATTTAAAAATTCATCTTCACTTTTAAAAATTTTAGTTAAATCCCACTTTGTACTTATCTTATCCATAAATTCCCTCTATATTATAATAGGACTCACTCAAAGAATGAGTCCTATTAACTATTTTTCTTCGTATTCTGCTTCTTTTACATTATCTTCTTTTTTATCTTCTGATTTTTCTTTTTCTTTAGCTTGAGCTTCTTGATTCGCTTTATTTATTTCTTCATAAACTCTTGAAGATAATGCCATTGCTTTTTCAGAAAGTTTATCTTTAGCTTCTTTAATCTTATCTATATCATCAGTTTCTAATGCTTTTTTAGCATCTTCTACTAAAGATTCAATATCTTTCTTTTCATCATCTTTAACTTTATCACCTAAATCTTTAACAGCTTTTTCAGATGTAAATATTAATTGTTCTGTTTCATTTTTAGCTTCTGCCAATTCCTTCTTCTTTTCATCAGCTTCTTTATTAGCTTCTGCTTCTTTCATCATTCTGTCTATTTCTTCATCTGTTAAATTAGTATTAGATGTTATTGTTATAGCTTGTTCCTTATTAGTTCCTAAGTCTTTTGCCTTAACATTAACAATACCATTAGCATCTATATCAAAAGATACTTCAATTTGAGGTACTCCTCTTGGTGCTGGTGGTATGTTAGTAAGTTGGAAATGTCCAAGTGTTTTATTATCACTAGCCATTGGTCTT
>JAEEGL010345978.1_pt1 | contig 37238 bp, 29 predicted proteins | sample 9134231 | NCBI WGS metagenome assembly JAEEGL01 (sample SAMN16246548, study PRJNA631951) | gut metagenome | biome: gut microbiome; feature: rumen; material: fiber-attached | host: Bos | place: Iran: Karaj | collected 2018-10 | reverse complement strand
GCCGTCTTGGTCTTGTCCAGAACCCACAGGAGGCTGCCCCTTTTATTCTTGTCACGCATGGTCTCTGTCAACTCAAGATTGCGTCTTGTAGCCGAATCCAGCACCATGTATATACCACCCTTATACGGATGTATCTCGGTGATATTGGCAGGGTCGTGCATCAGGGTATCCGTGATATAATTGAGTAACGCGCCTGCCGCAACGACTCCTGCCGTCATATCATCAAGTCCGAGACCGGCCAGGCTGTTCACATGAAAATGCCGTATGATGGTTTCCCTGCTCCTGCTCTCTCCGAAATCCCATTTTTCAGGTTTGTTATAAATACTCCCGATGCGGTTTACGACATCTTCTATCGCTGAACCCATCTCTTCGGCAGTAATATTGCCGATGATCTCGGAAGGCGTAAAACGATAGAGTTCATCCGCAAGTTTCCCGGCTTCCTCAGTCTCAGTCACATAGAAATCTCCGGTGGAAACATCGCAGGAAGCCATGCCTGTCACGCCTTCCGCAAAATACAGACATGCGAGATAATTATTTTTGCCCTCGTCTAAAAATGTGGCATCAAGGTTTGTGCCGGGTGTCACTATCCTGATGACCTCGCGCTTCACAATACCTTTTGCAAGCTTCGGATCCTCCACCTGCTCACAGACTGCCACCTTATAGCCTTTCTGAACAAGCCTTGTAATATAGGTATCCGCACTGTGAAAGGGTACTCCGCACATGGGTGCGCGTTCTTCCAATCCGCAGTTTTTCCCGGTCAGGGTAAGTTCCAGCTCCCTCGACACAGTGACAGCGTCATCAAAGAACATCTCATAAAAATCTCCCAGCCTGTAAAACAGGATGCAGCCGGGGTTCTGTCTTCTCATTTCGATATAATGCTGCATCATGGGGGAGACAAGGGTCTCGTCGATCTTATTTATATCCGTTATACTTCCGTTTTCGCTCATTTTTTTACCTATATCCATCATCTCTATATTATCGGTTACAATTCGCAGCTGTTTTAAAGCGAATTCCGGTATGAACACCTACATATACACTGCTGTTCATACATGCACATGTATGTGTCCATACCTCATTCACTTGACAGACTGTGAATGGTCACATTTATATCACCTGTTTATTTTAAAATATTCTGTTTTAACAGATGAAGCACGATCAAAAAGAAATAATCTCCTCCGCAACCTTCAGTCCGTCGATGGCGGCGGATACTATGCCGCCGGCGTAGCCGCAGCCCTCGCCGCAGGGGAGGATACCCTTGACATCCGACTGGAAGTCCTCACCGCGGATAATACGCACCGGAGAGGATGTTCTGCTCTCGATGCCGCTTAAGATCACATCATCCCCCGCAAATCCCTTAAGTCTTCCGTCAAAATATGACATGGCGGACATGAACTCATTCTCCATCTCCTCCGGAAAAAGCCCTCTGAGATTGGATAAAACCGTTCTTCCCTTTACTGCGCCTTCAAAGGACCCGTAGGATGTGCTGGTCCTGTTCTCCCTGTAATCGCCGTATAGCTGCCTTGCTATGGCGCCACCACCCAGATCAAAAACTGCTTTCTCAAGCCTTTCCTGAAAACGCACTCCGGCCAGAACATCAGACGATCCGTAATCAGCGGGACCTACTCCCACCACGATAGCGCTGTTTGCTACACCCGAGTCCCTGCCCCGGTAACTCATACCGTTGACAACAGTCTGATCCTCTCCCGATGATGCGTTGACAACATATCCGCCCGGGCACATGCAAAAAGAATAAACAGGACGCTTCCCGTTATATGTCAGCTTATATGATGCAGGGGATAGATATGCCATATCCGCATCCCCGTAGGAAAGCCTGTCTATAAGACTCTGAGGATGTTCCACCCTGAATCCGCAGGCGAAGTTTTTCTGTTCCATAGGTAAGCCTGCAGATCTTATCATCTCAAAGGTATCTCTGGCGGAGTGACCTATGGCAAGGATCAGCTTTTTACAGGGGATATACTCATCACCGTTTACACGGATCCCTGTAAGAACCCTGCTGCCGTCTGTCCCGCTTTCAATGTCAAGACCCGTGAGCGCAGTATTGAAGCGCACGGTTCCCCCCATTCGGATTATATCGTTTCTGATATTTTTAACCACAATCTTCAAAACATCGGTTCCGATATGAGGCTTATAATCATAGAGAATATCCGGATCAGCGCCGTATTTCACAAATGTCTTCAGCACATATGCATTACGTCCCGACTTGTCATTGACACCGGTGGACAGCTTGCCGTCGGAAAAGGTTCCTGCTCCGCCCTCACCAAACTGTACGTTTGACTCGGGGTTTAACACTCCCGTCCTCCAGAAGGACTCAACATCTGCCGTCCTCTCATCCACGCTCCTGCCCCGCTCTATCAGTAATGGTTCAAGCCCGTGCTCTGCCAGCAAAAGCGCTGCAAACAATCCTGCCGGACCTGAGCCCACTACCACAGGTCCGTGTCTTCCCGGCGCTTTTATCGCTCCTGCCGGCGATGCTATTGCCGGTGCTTTTGCCGACATATCCATAGACATCCTGTCTGTTTCATAGCGATACACGACCGGAACATACTCCCTGACATCCTTATCCCTTACCTTTTTCAGAATCTTCTTCTCGTCCTTTGTCTTTACATCCACAGTGTAGATATAGTAAAGTTCAGGTTTTTTCCGGGCATCCAGAGATCTTTTGGCTATGGTGTATTCGAACGCGTTATCATCTTTTATATTGATTTTTTTTCTAATCTTTTTTAATAAAGCTGCCTCATCATGGTCATAAGGCAGCTTTAATTCAGAAATCCTGATCATATTTTACCTGTTATTGTAAAAGCTTAAACTTTCTGCACAAAGAGATAAGACGTGTTCCTCCCGGGAATGCGGCCAGTATGTCCTCATCCATTCCTCTGACCAGTAACATCACACCGAGATAGATCACTGCTCCCGCCGCAATGGAAACGCATACTGCAATGGCGTTACCCAGTATCGCATTGAGTCCTGCGTATACAAAATACACCACGAGACCCATGGCCGCTGAAGCGCCAAGCGGCTTTAAGAAGGTGTTCAATAACTCCTGTTTGTAATCCAGCTCCCGCCAGATGCTGATGGAATTCAGAACACACATGATGAGCGCAAAAAATGTATTGGCATTTATCAATGCGTATATTCCCATATCAAACTGCATGAGTATCACCATGAAAATGAGCTGTACCACAAGGGCTATCACCGCATGTATGACAGGCTTTATCATCTTGTTGATGCCCTGTAATATTCCGTTGGTAAGGGATGACATGCAGTAAAATACAACGCAGATAACGCCCATCCTCATCATGGAACCTGCCAGCTCAACCGAGTTCTTCGGGAAGAGGAACTGCATGACCGGAGTCGACAGTATGAACAATCCCACGGTACACGGAAATGCGATTATCATGATGTATCTGATGCCCAGCGCCACCTTGCTCCTCACATCATCAAGATCTCCGTTACCGAAGGATGCCGTTATGGCAGGAACGGAGGATGCCGCCATGGCTGCCGCTATGGATATGGGAACGTTTATCAGCACCTTGAAATTACCGGTGAAAACGCCCCACCACACATCGATATCATCACCCGAAACACCTCTTGCCAGGGACAGGTTTTTGAAGACACCCTGATCTATGATGGAATTCAGGTTGTAAAGTGTAGTACTGAGCAGCACAGGTATCACAGTCAGTACCAGTGCTTTCAATAACACGCCGAAGGACTCTCTGACAGATGCCTTGTCTTTCCTGAACATCTTCTTCATCGGCTTTTTGAACACCACAAACACAAATACCACAAACAACAGACCGGCCACAGCACCGATGCAGGTACCCAGTGTTCCTCCGGCAGCACCGTAAGCAGCGGAGTATCCTTCCGCATCACCTAAGATGGTACCTACTACCAACCCCCTGCCAAAGAGTATGTATGCCGCTGCCACCGATACCACTGCATTTATGATCTGCTCAATGACCTGTGAGATCGCAGAGGGTAACATTGTACCCAGACCCTGGAAAAAGCCTCGTAAAACACCTAACACCGCCACAATGACCAGCGTTGGAGCCAGAACCTTCACAGCATATACCGCATAAGGCGTTTTCAATAATGTCCCCGCAAAGAAATCTGCTCCGAACCAGACTGCAAGACATACCGCAATGCCCATGAACAGTCCGAAACCAAGAGCACACTTGAAAGTCTTGTAAGCGTCTTTTATGGCACCTTTGGAAGCCCTGGCCGATACAAGCTTTGATACTGCCAGCGGAAGACTTGACGATGATATCAATAGCATCAATGTATAGATATCAAACGCCGTACCGTAATATCCCGCTCCCTTATCACCTAATATGGCATTCAGGGGAACCCTGTACAAAAGACCTATGACACGGCTTATAATGGAGGCAGCCGCCAATATTGAACCCTGACGGATAAAATTTGAATTTGATCTTTTCTGTTCTGTCATGTTTAACATCCCCGATTATAAATCGTCATCCATTATCTCTTATTGAAAGAATCCTCATCCTCATACAGCTTTACCTTTTCGGTAGTAGCTGAATCTATAACACAGACGCAGGTTTTTCCCGTATTCAACACAAGCTCATTTCCCGAACCGTCCAGGAATATTGCGGAATCCGGTGTATTGCCTTTCTGCCAGGTTATATCCATGACCTTTCCGCCCGCAAAATACTGTCCGCTGCCAGAGCCGGTGTTTTTGACACTGATATGTCCGCTCTTGTCCAAAACCTTCATGTCCATATAGAGGAACAGGACATTGTCGAAAGCGAGCTGTGCACTGTCGGCACCGTCTACATGGGCTCTCTTGTACTGGAATCTCAGATATTTCTTTGCCTTTTTATCGTATGTAAAATATGTTGCGCTGTGATTGTATCCGGTGGTCATGGCATAAGCTTTTGAAGTCTTTGCCGTGGTGATGGAGCCTGCGGTATCTGTAAGCGGATCAGCGAATTTGAAATGCCCTTCATAGTCTTTGTCGTACTTGGTATCGTACTTAAGCTTTTCTATAGCCTTCGCTATTCCCTCACTGCTGGTAAACGCATTGTGCGGCGCACGCCTTGATGAATCCCTGTAGAAAGACAGTCCGTAAACATTTCCGTCAATACCGTTGATGTTGTCTATGGCATCCGAAGCAAGATAACTCTTGGCGTTGGATGCCTGCCCGAAATGAACATACAGGGCGTCATACTCGGCTGCAGTCTCAGCAAAATACAATCTGCAGCTTCTGGTGGAACCTATAGCCTTGATATCCGAATAATCGCTGAAGATAGCCATAAGTCTTGTGATACCGCCCTCTACCGGTATCTCGTACAGAACATCGGCTTTTCCTATACCATACTGCGGCAATGCATCTATGGTATTACCCATCATGACAGCCAAAGGTCTTAGCTTTGCCTTCTTAGGCGCTATCCACTCTCCGGTGAGAAGGTTCATAGCTTTTCCGGCATGCGGATCCTCAGGTTCTGCGACAACCTCTTCCTGTATCTCTTCCGTGGTTTCCGGCTCATCTTCTGTCTCTTCATCAATATCCGTATCGGTCTCCGGTTCGATCGCCGTATCCGTGACATCCTGTACCGGAGTTTCTTCCTGTTTTTTGCCGCAGCCGACGGCAGATGTTGCTAAAACACTGACGGCAAGAGCCATCACAAAAAATCTGACAAATCTGTTCTTCATCTCGTGATTCCCATCCCTTCCAGAATTATCTTTTGTTTTTCGGTCATAACAGCCTCATCAGCCTCCTCCATGTGGTCAAAACCACACAGATGCAGCATGCTGTGACAGACCAGAAAAGCATATTCTCTTTTTTCACTGTGACCGTACTCAAGGGCCTGACTTTTGACACGGTCAACATTTATGACTATATCTCCCAACAAAAGCGCCCCCGAATCCGGATCAAAGTTTGTGTCATCCTCATATGCAGCAGAAAGATCGCCTGCGATATCGAATTCCAACATCGGAAAAGACAGAACATCGGTAGGTGCATCGATATCTCTCTGCTCAGCATTTATGACTCTGATACCCTCGTCATCCGTCAGGGTGAGCCCCACCTGTGCCTCATATTCCACGCCGAGGTGATCCAGGACCGCCTCTCCTACTGCATCCGCAAGCTCTTTTTCATCGAAATCGAACTTTGCTTCAGTCTCGTTTTCATAAATAATTTCCATTTTACGCTCCATTTTATGTGTTGCCTTATTTTTTATTGGTTTTTGATTTTGTGCTGTTTTCGTATTTTTCGTAGGCCTCAACGATCTTCAGCACCAGCGGGTGTCTTACAACATCCTTTGCCGTAAGCTCAATAAAGGATATATCTTCTATATCCCGAAGAACCCTCATCGCCTCATCAAGACCGCTCTTCTGATCATTTGGCAGATCCTTCTGTGTGCGGTCTCCGGTGATAACACATTTCGAGCCAAAGCCCATACGCGTTAAAAACATCTTCATTTGGGCAGGCGTTGTGTTCTGTGCCTCATCCAGTATGATGAAACAGTTATCCAGAGTGCGTCCTCTCATATAAGCTAAAGGAGCCACCTCTATCAGACCTTTCTCCATATTGCGCACGAAAGTCTCAGCACCCATGATCTGGTAAAGAGCATCGTAGAGTGGTCTCAAATAAGGATCCACCTTGCTCTGCAGGTCTCCCGGCAGAAATCCAAGCTTCTCTCCTGCCTCTATGGCGGGACGTGTCAGTATGATACGCTCGATCTCCTCGTTCTTAAAAGCCCTGATCGCCTGAGCCATGGCAAGATATGTCTTACCTGTACCGGCAGGACCGATACCGAAGGTGATCATCTTCTTCTCTATGGCGTCAACATAGCGCTTCTGCCCGAGAGTCTTGGGTTTTATAGGCTTGCCGTTAACCGTATGGCAGATCACATACTCCTCTATCTCCGTGATGGAGTGATGACTCTCCTCTCTGGCAAGAGCCAGGGTATAATTGACGTTCTGGGCTGTGATGCTATTGCCTCTCTTTGACAGAACATAAAGATCTTTGATCACACGCACGGCACATTTTACATCTTCTTCACCGCCTGTCAGTATAAGCTCATCTCCTCTGGCCACTGCCTTTATCTTCAGGTTTCTCTCTATTATCTTAATGTACTCGTCACATGAACCGAAAATATTATTAAGATGCGCTGCCTCTATGTTCAGCCTTTCTTCTGTTATCCTTTTTTCTTCCTGTATCAAACTGTTTCTCTCCTGTTTTTTATTGAATGAAAACATACTTATTACAAATTACTGCGGACACAGTGTTTTCGATTGTATTTTTGTTTTATCTGTGCTTGTTTTTATTCCCTTAATCTTTCCATTTTTAATCTTCCTTTGATTCTTCGTCCTGTTCCTCTCAGGCTTTCTCCTAAAACCCCATCTCTGCCAGCTCCATTGCAACTCCCAGATAGAAATCCGTAATATCCGACACCCCATCACCTTTGCAGCGGGTCAGACGCATCCTGCGCATATCAACCTCGTCACAATGAGAGATACCACGAAGGGAATTGCTACGGATCACGCCCCTGAAATCCCCCCATTTTACCGAGTCAGTGGTCAAAAGACCATCGTTTTCTCCATCCAGCAATAACACCACCAGGCTTGGAAACCACAGGAAAATGTCTCCCAAAAACCATTTCATAACGAAAGCATAGCTTCTGTAATAAGTTCCATCCTGATCCGGGTATCTTTCATTGAACCTTTCGGCTTCTGCAGTAGAGAACAGCTTAAATACACTGTAGGAATCAGGATTCTTATCCCCTATAATGCGAAATACGATATCCGTACACTTTCCGGCAAACCTTACCAGTGAATCGGGTAATCTCAGCAGTTTATCAACGGTTGAAGATCCGTGGTGAGGCGTACTGAAGGTGGTCACCGAAGCGACCTTATCCCCAAGTCCGTGTTTTGCTATGGCACACCTTATGTCAAGTCCACCCTTTGAATGTGCGAAAACATTGAGCTTTTCCGCTCCCGTTTCCTCCAGTATCTCCTCTATGCGCTTTGCCAGCACATCCCCGTTGGTCTCAACAGAAGCATTGCTGTCCTGATCGCCATAAAAAATACTGCACCCGGCCTTTTCCAGCTTTTTTGGTATCCTGCCCCAGTAATTGATATGTTTGCTGTCCCTAAAACCCATGCCATGAACCATGAGCAGGGGATATCTTAATCCGGACATAATCAATCCTCATATAATGCAAAATTTTAATGCCGTAAAATCAATGTCATAAAAATAACAGCGTTCTGTCTTTTCTCTCAAAAACAGTATGTCCATTTTCGTTACCCACCGACAACATATCTGCATTTTGAATCGTCCTCTTCGTCATCATCTCTTACGCCAAAAAAACTAACACCTATATAGTCCGGGTTGTCTCGATCGTAAAAACTCTATATCTTTTTCTAGATTATCATTTGAGCCTAATGCCTATCAAGCCGTTATACGGTATCATCAGCTCTTCAAAGAAACACTAAATATGCCGATCAAGCTCCGGGGATTACTTGTGATAAGGCTCGTTTTTCTGAATCCTGAAGGTTCTGTACAGCTGCTCTAAAAAGATCAGCCGCATAAGCTGATGCGGAAAAGTCATTTTGGAAAAAGAAAGCTTTTCATCAGCCCTCTTCAGTACCGCATCGGATAGCCCAAGGGATCCTCCTATGACGAAGGCTATATCGGATACTCCGGAAACATACAATCTGTCCAGATGTTCTGCCAGACCTTCGGAATCATACATCTTGCCGTCTATCGCAAGGGCACATACATGATCTGTATCTTTGATGTGAGATAAAATACGCTCACCCTCTTTGTCTTTTACTGCGGTATTTTCCACATCAGAGGCTCCCTCAACGGTCTTCTCGTCGTTAACTTCCGTGATCTCAACCTTTGCATACCTGCTAAGGCGTTTAAGGTACTCATCCAGCCCGTCTTTAAGGTATTTTTCCTTGATGCGTCCTACACACAGCAGCTTTATATGTATCATACCGGAACCTCGACAGGCGTTTCTCTCTCCGCCTCTTCCCTGAACTTTTCCATGACCTCAGGGGTAACCTGGGGAAGTTCATCCACTGATCTGACATTAAACCGCCTTAAAAATTCCTCTGTAGTGCCAAAAAGTATCGGATGACCCGGAGCATCGAGACGCCCCAGTTCAGCTATTAGTCCGTATTCCACCAGTTTATTGACTGCATGATCACAGGAAACTCCACGGATCTTCTCTATCTCGCCTCTTGTGACAGGCTGTTTATATGCTATGATAGACAGGGTTTCCAGCATAACATCAGATAGCACCTGCTTTTTGGGGTGAGCAGCTATCCTGATGAGATATTCGTACATATCAGGGCTTGTGCACATCTGATAACATCCGTCAAACTCCTGTATACGGATACCCCTGCCACTTTCCTCGTACTCGCGTTTCATCTCTTCTATGAGTTTTCTGGTCTTCCTCTTATCCGATTCCAATGCATCTGCGATCTTTTCAAGCTCCACAGAATCACCCATTGTAAAGAGGATCGCCTCTATTATGTTCTTGTACTCCTGATCTTTCATCTTTATGTACCTTATAAAACAAATATTCTTTGTTCTTAAACTATTCTTATTAACATTTTTAGTTACCGATTCACCCGACAATTGAAGGAAATCCGAACGATAATCCTGATTTAGAATCATGATATTCTAACCAGCAATTCCAATCGACGGTGACCAGCTCATGCCGCTATATTGGACGCAATCTCAATATCATCAAAACGATTTTCCTGTATGATGGCTATCTCTCCGGTCTTCATAAGCTCCAGTATGGCTAAGAAGGTAACGATCACTTCAAGTTTCGAACCGGATCTCGACAAAACATCCCTGAAAGAAAAGCTCTTTTTGCCTGCTGCAAAACTTCTGAGATCCCCCATCTTATCCTCAACAGATATCTCTTCCTTTTCAATGCGACCAAACTTCGATCTGATAGGATCCACCAGATCGTCCTGTTTTTTCATGAGAGCCTTAAATATAGCATTTAACCTGTTCAGATCCACATCCCCTATGAGTTCATCCAGATCAAGAGGGGGTCTGTATTCAGCAACTGCATCCGGTATGGCCGGTTTTCTGAAATATACCATATCCGAATCGAATTCCCTGTCCTTAAGCTCAGCGGAAATGCTCTTGTAAAGCTTGTACTCCAAAAGCTTAGCTACCAGCTCTGCCCTCGGATCCTCCGGCTCCTCATCGGATTCCTCCGCCTTTTCCGCGGGCAGCAACATCTTCGCCTTGATATCCAGCAAAGTCGCCGCCATGACCAAAAACTCACTCATGATATTCAGGTCAGCTTTCTTCATCCTGTCAAGATATTCCATGTACTGATCTGCTATATCAGCTATGGGAATATCATATATATCTACCTGGTTTTTATCTATCAGATGCAACAGAAGATCCAGGGGACCCTCAAAGGCCTGCAGTTTAACACTCAGTTCCATATCTACCTCTCTTATCACACAATTCACACCGAAGCATTATACTACCAAATCTGTTTTTTTTCAATAAAATATTACTATATTTCGTGTTTTTGTTTGTCATATCGTACAAGATATAGGATAGAAAACAGACCGGGATGCAAAGGTTGCAGAAGTCAAAGAAAAACCGTGAAGAAGAAAAAAAATCCCACACTAAAGGCGAGACACGCCGTTTTAATGTGGGAAGTTTAAAAGTATGTGAATAGCAACTCACTATTTCACAACGCAGTAAAATCTATATCATCAAAAGGATCTTTGTACTTAAAGGCGTCATTTGCGCCTTCGGGCAGCAGGTGAATGACCACAAGTTCAGCTCTGTCAAATACTCGTATGTTGAATGTGTGCGTGCCAAGACCGCGGCTTGTGATGACATGTCTTCCTCTCACAACATTATCACCGCTGGCATATTCCGGAAACAACGTGAAATTCGGCGATATGACTGCCTTTCCGTTGGGAAGGCACACCAATCCTCCGTGATAGTGACCACAAAGCGACATGTCAAAGCCGGCTTCTGCGTATGTATCACCGAATTCCGGACTGTGAGCCAGCAGTATCCTGTATTTGGAATCGTCCTTGAAACGGCTTGTGTTTTCCGGTTTCCGTTCTGCATTTCCCTGAATCCGATGTTTCATCTCAAGACTTTCTATCTCGAAATCTTTTCTGTCACGTTCGATCCTGTCTGTCTCAGCAAACACCATGGATGCAAGAAGGGATCTGTGTTTTCTCTTCTGCTTTTGTTTTCGGACGCGTCCCACGGAAGGCTCGTGTTTTGATCTCATGAGATCACTGTACAATGCTGCCATCTGCGAATTGCTGTTCAGAAGATTATCAAGCTTCTCGTCGGTGACTGTTTTTTTCATTTCCGCTTCAAGGGCCTGTGCTCTTGCATTGATTCCGGATGATCCATCCGCCTTGTCATCCCTGTCAGTCTCCCCTGTTCCAAAGAAATCCTCCGTCGCAGCCTGCTCTGAATTCACTGTTTCTGCATTCAGTGTCTTTTCTTTCGGTATTTCAAGCTCACCGGGCTCAATGCTTTCTGTCTCTACATTCCATGTCCCGGCATCGTCGGACTTACGGCTGTCACCTGCATCAGCAAGGTTTTCCCTGACCTCCGCACCCACCATGTGCATAAGCTCCATCGCGCTCAGATGATGGCGTTTTCCCTTGGTATAGTAAGTTGTGGGAAGGTCAAGGCCATAAATCTCAATCTCATCATCGAAACGCACTCCCGTGTTATTGAGGGTGTAGATATTGAAGTTTGAAAGTGCCTCCTTGTACAGTTCATAATGGATATGATTGGGATTGGCGATGTTTTCAACTCTCTTTTCGTGATTGCCGTTTGAAAAATATATAGGTGCGATCTCCGAGATCTTTGACAGGAAACTGGAAGCTACACCATACTGGTATGGCTTTTTATCCACTATCATATCACCCGGTATGGCTATCATATCAGGCTCCTGCGCTTTTATGGAGTCTATCAGCACATCATTGTAATGCCCGTAGGAATGCTGATGCAGGTCACTGACAACGCAGATACGATGAGGCTTGGTGATCTTCGGGCTGTTGATGTAATAATGTGTCACATCAAACTGCCTGAGCTCATGCGTCTGCCAGACTATGAATATTATGAGTAATATGATCAGGATAATGATCGCCAGTTTCATGCTTGGCTCCTTTTTTATTGAAAGAATACCCCCTCAGTCAGCAAAGCTGACAGCTCCCCCGAAGGGGGAGCCTTTAAATAGTATTACACCATCATCTTGTAGATCTTCGTGCAGTCATCTTCATTCAGTGTCACGAAGCCGGAGATGGATCCGTTCCTGCCCTCACTGCGGCACAGAACATTTACCAGTGTGGGGATATCTTCCTCTTTTGCGCCAAGCTCCTCAAAGTTTTTGGGCATTCCTATGGATATCAGGAACTGACGGAGCTTTTCGATGCCTTCCTTTGCAGTGACCTCCGGATGATCGAAATCCATCTGGCAGCCCCATACCCTGACTGCAACCTGAGCAAAACGCATAACATTATGATCCATAACATAAGTGAATACAGCAGGCATTGTGACTGCAAGACCTGCACCGTGAGCACAGTCATAGAGTGCTGACAGCTCATGTTCTATGGTATGGCTGTTCCAGTCCTGACTTCTGCCTACACCGCAGGAATTATTATGAGCCATCATACCTGCCCACATGATGTTGGCTCTCGCTTCATAATTGTCCGGATCCTCGATAACCCTCGGTCCTTCGTGTTTCATGGTGAGTAAGAGCGCTTCTATGAGACGGTCGGTGACCTCCACCTCCTTTGTATTGGTAAGGTATCTCTCATACAGGTGCGCCATGATATCCGTGATACCTGCAGCTGTCTGGAATGCAGGCAGTGTCTGAGTAAGAGCCGGGTTCAGCACTGAAAACTTCGGTCTTAACGCGTCAGATCCCGTGCCTCTCTTTAACATGCCTTCCTCTTTTGTGATGACGCTGTCGGGACTTCCCTCACTGCCCGCTGCAGCGATGGTGAGAACTGTTCCTATGGGAAGCGCCTTCTCAACTCTCTTTATGCTGTAGAAATCCCAAAAATCACCGTCATAGAGCACACCAGCCGCAATGGCTTTCGATGAATCTATGGTGCTGCCGCCTCCCACTGCCAGTATAAAATCAACGTTTTCTTTGCGGCAAAGGTCTATACCTTCATATACAAGACCGCTTCTCGGATTGGGCTTTACTCCGCCTAACTCAACGTATGAAACGCCTTCCTTGTCAAGTGAAGCCTTTACCCTGTCCAAAAGTCCGCTCCTGACCACACTGCCTCCGCCATAGTGTATCAGAACTTTGCTGCCGCCGTATTTTTTGACATAAACCCCACACTCATTCTCACGATCCTTTCCGAACACAAACTCTGTCGGACTGTAAAAATTGAAATTCTCCATAACCCTTCTCCTTTCGATACTGTCAGTGTGAATACAGTCTGCTTATCAGGCAGGCAACCTTTATACCACATGATATTGACTTTGAATTGCAACTACCTTTCCATTATACAGACTCTTAATTGTTCCGTCAAAATTTTTCTTTACAACATGACGAAAAAAGATATACTGATTCAAGGAATAAAAAACCAAAATTCACGGAACAATCCGTGAATCACCTTTTGACTCTATACTATAATTTTTATACGGAGAAAACATTATGAGTCTTGAATTCAAATGCCCCTCATGCGGGAAAAAGCTCTTTTCCTATGAGGCCAGAGAGCGTAAATTCGGAGAGATAATCAAAAAATGCAAAAAATGCGGTGCGGATTATGCCGATCCCAGATACCACGAATTGGCCATCGACGGTATCCCCGATGATGAATTCGGATATCTTCAATATGTAGTGGTCATCGTGGTTGGAGCCTTCTTTATCTGGCGCGGTCTGCATCTTTTCGGCACACGCCAGCTCGGTGTCCCCGGCGAATTGCAATGGCTGATGCCCTCTGCGTTCATCCTATTGGGTATTGCAGCCATCATCGCATCACTCATCAGCATCATATCCATCATGACAGGAGCCAAACGCCGCAAATTTGAAAAAATGCTGGCAGAATCGAAACAGCGTCTGAAAAACTCAAGCTATGTGTACAATCTGAGGAAATTCGGCTACAACATTCCGGAAGATCCGTCAGATGGATATTATCAAAACCAATCCTGATAATAATACATCATAAAATAACCAAGGAGCTTCACTAAAATGAAAGAAAATCTGAAAAAAATACTGGCAGCAGTTTTAGCCCTTGCATTTGTGGGCTATCTTCTGGTAACCGGAATATCTGACCTTGTCAATACCAAAGACAGACATACCGTAAATATCGACGAGTGCGCTGAAATACTGACGATCGAACACTCTATCAACGGGCTGATCCCCACCGGCAAGGATCATTACTATGTCGGAGTTGACTACGACACAGGTGCTGCCTATATTATGCAGGCTTCAAGCAGCTGGTACAAAAAGAACTTTAATGCGGATATGACTTCAAACGTTACCGGCGGTGTGAATGTGACCGCTCTGTCAAAGTGGGTCAATGATTTTGACGTCAGAAATGAACTTGTGTCAAGAGTGAGCAATCTCTCAGAATCCGGATTACAATTCCCTCTGGGGACAGAGAACAGACTGGACATCAATTATCAGATGAAGGCATTCAGCAAGCTTGCTATCCTCATACTCGGTGTCATTCTCGCAGTCATTGTGATATGTGTATCCAAAAGCGGCAGGCAGGCTAACAAAGCCGTAGGCGTTGTTGTCCTGATCATAGCGGTTCTGCTGTTGGTATTGATACTGCAGGTTATCAGGTAATACTTCTCTCATTTACTTTACTGTCTTTAGAAAAAAAGCCCCCCGGAGATCATCCTCCGAGGGGTATTTTATCCTCTATTCACAACTGTCTCATTTTAGATCCTGCTTTTATAGATTGTGAATAGAAATATTTTTAATACTCTCTCAATATAGCCACCACATCATCATAAGTGGATTTTGTCCAATGAATACCGTCGTAGCCTGCTCTGCTGTCCATGAGATATCCGTTTGAATCCTTTAATATCGATGTGAAATCAAAATAGCTGACACCGCACTCCTCTGCCATCTCCTCAAGAGCTTTATTAAACTTGTTGACATTTGAGTTCTTGATCTTAGCCGTGGAGGCGGTGGGTGCAAGAGAAAGACATACAATATCCGCATCCGGACAGCTTGCCTTAAGATCCTCCACTATGAGCCTGTAGTATTTGATGATACCGGGTATCGCATCCTCAGACCAGAGCGAGTTTATCCCCAGCATGATGAATACTCTGGCGGTTCCCACTTTCTTGAGACTGTCCATCAGTTCGCTCTCATAGAAAGACTTGGTTCCAACGCCCACCTTTGCGATCACCTTTTCATTCGTGGATGATGACGTCACAAAACCGTAGTCCATGATCCCATGTATTATGGAATCACCCACATAAACCGTCTTATTGTATACCGTCTTGGTAGTGGTCTCCACAATATTGCTGTTCAAAGACCAGACTGTTCGTCCGTCCTTATTGATGCATTTTCCCAAAACCTTGTAGTAATAGGTTGTATTTGAATCAACCTTTGTGTCTGTAAAAGATTTCTCTGTGGTATATCCAACTTTGTAAAACTCACCGTCAGGTTTGGTGGATCTGTAAATATTGCTGACCTGTGCGTTTTTGGACCGTGTGAACTTTAATGTGACATGACTTGCCGAGACATCCGCCACACTCACCTTCGGCGGATTCATGTACATGTTCACATGACATATCTTCGAATACCTGCTCTGGGAGAGGATATCTCCGGTTTTCTTATCAACCCTCACCGCGCATACTACATAATAATATGTCACGGCGCGTTTTACATCTGTATCTATAAACTTCTTTTTGTCAGTTACACCTATGCACTTGTATCTGCCATCCTTCCTGCGGCACCTGTAAACCATGTAACTGTTGGCTTTCTCCACCTTATCCCAGGTTAAGAGAACGGTAAAATCATCCTTTGCAATGGCACTCACAACAGGTCTTGAAAGCTTGATCTGAGGCTTAGATGCAGCCTCATCACCGCTTACTGTATTACTGCTGACTGTATTATCACTAACGGCATTACTGCTGACAGCATTATCACTGACTGCATCACCACTTACGGCATTACCGCTCACAATACTGCTGTTCTCTGCATTATTAACGTTAGAGCTAGCAGATCCTGCCGGAAGACCATTCACACTTACCGCATCCGCATCGTTACCGGTCACCACGGTCTCGTTACCTGAAACCTTGTTTTTCCCTGTCTTCGCCTGTGCAAAACGTCCGTCCGTCAAAACGGCATAGGATGCCACTATTATCAGCATCATTATCGCCGGTAAAAACCATATTAGTATTCTTTTATCTTTCATGGATTTATTGTCCGAATAATATTCAAAAGTTATGTAACAACAAATCGGGAAAGTCTGTTAAAAGACTTTCCCGCGCTTTACTGAATCAATCCCGGATGGATCATTTATTTTCTCTTGTCTGCCGGAACATCCTTCATAGAGAAGCCGATGCGGCCCATCTTGTCTTTTCCTGTGCAGATAACTGTCACAACATCTCCCAATGTAAGCTCGTCCTCAACATGCTCTATCCTGCGATCGCAGATCTTAGAGATGTGTACCATTCCCTCTTTGCCCGGGGCAAACTCGATGAATGCACCGAACTCTTTGATGGAGATAACCTTACCTGTAAATATCTGTCCCTGCTCGAAGTCTGTTGTGATGATCTTAACCATCTCAAGAGCTTCATCCATCTTCTCTCTCTCTGTACCGCAGATAGAAACATTTCCGTCATCTGTGATGTCGATCTTAACGCCTGTGCGCTCGATGATCTCATTGATGGTCTTTCCGCGCTGACCTACCACATCGCCGATCTTCTGAGGATCGATAGTGAGCTGGATGATCTTCGGAGCATAAGCGCCTACTGTCTCACGCGGCTTATCTATAGCCTTGCTCATAACCTCGTCCATGATGTAGAGACGGGCCTCGCGCGTACGTCTTATAGCCTCTTCTACGATAGGTCTTGTAAGTCCGTGGATCTTGATATCCATCTGGATAGCCGTGATACCTTCGTGTGTACCTGTAACCTTGAAGTCCATATCTCCGAAGAAATCCTCAAGTCCCTGGATATCTGTCAATACGATGAAATCATCATCTGTATCGCCTGTCACAAGGCCGCAGGAAATACCGGCTACCATGCTCTTTATCGGAACACCCGCAGCCATAAGTGACATGCAGGATGCACATGTAGATGCCATTGAAGTTGAACCGTTTGACTCGAAGGTCTCTGATACGGCTCTGATAGCATACGGGAACTCTTCCGTGGTGGGAAGTACAGGCATAAGAGCCTTCTCAGCCAGAGCTCCGTGACCTATCTCACGACGTCCCGGACCGCGGCTTACCTTTGTCTCGCCTACCGAATATGACGGGAAGTTGTAATGATGCATATATCTCTTGGTTGTAACAAATGCATCAAGACCGTCGATCTTCTGTACCTCAGAAAGCGGAGCCAATGTCACAACATCACAGATCTGTGTCTGTCCTCTGGTGAACATAGCCGAACCGTGTACTCTAGGTATGAGATCAACTTCAGCTGCAAGAGGACGGATCTCATTGATAGCACGACCGTCAGGTCTCTTGTGATCCTTTAAGATCATCTTGCGGACTGTCTTCTTCTGGTACTGGTATATAGCCTCACCAAGGAGTGCAAGATACTCCTCATTATCGGCAAATGCCTCCTCAAGCTTAGCTGTAACCTTGCGGATATTCTCCTCGCGTACCTGTTTTACATCTGTGAATACTGCCTCTTCCATCTCTGCCGGAGGAACGATCTTTTTGATCTCCTCAAACAGTGCCTCGGGAATAGCGCAGCTTGTATATTCATGCTTTGGCTTACCAACCTCTGCAGCGATCTGCTTAAAGAAGTTGATAATGGTCTGGTTGATGTCATGGCACTTGTAAATAGCCTCTAACATCTTGTCCTCGGGAACGATATTGGCACCTGCCTCTATCATGATGACCTTCTCTGATGTTGAAGCTACGGTAAGCTGAAGATCACCGTTGTCCCACTGCTCCTGTGAGGGGTTCACTATGAACTCACCCTTCACCAGACCCATCTGAGTCATGGCACATGGTCCGTCAAACGGAATATCTGATATAGTGGTGGCAAGAGCTGCACCCAGCATTGCTACGACCTCAGGTCTGCATTCCGGATCAACGCTCATTACCATGTTATTCAATGTAACGTCATTTCTGTAATCCTTCGGGAAAAGAGGACGCATGGGGCGGTCGATAACACGGCTTGTAAGAATCGCATTCTCACTGGCCTTACCCTCACGCTTGTTGAAGCCTCCCGGGATCTTACCTACAGAGTACATCTTCTCCTCATACTCAACTGAGAGCGGGAAGAAATCAATACCATCTCTTGGCTTTTCGGAAGCTGTCGCTGTGGACAGAACTGTTGTGTCACCGTATCTTAAGAGCGCTGCGCCGTTAGCCTGCGCACATACACGCCCTATATCGATAGACAGTGTTCTGCCGCCTATCTCGATAGAATAATTTTTAAACATTTTCTTTCCTCCGTGCAAAAACGAAATATAGAGCGGTATCAAATACCGCTCTGATGAACCAAAGATTATTTACGAAGGCCGAGTTTTGCGATAAGCCCACGATATCTCTCGATATCCTTTGACTTAAGATATGCAAGGAGTCTGCGGCGGCTACCTACCATCTTCAGAAGACCTCTTCTGGAGTGGTTGTCCTTCGGATGCTCCTTTAAGTGAGCGTTAAGCTCGTTGATACGGACTGTAAGGAGAGCTACCTGAACCTCCGGTGATCCTGTATCTGTCGGTGTTTTGCCGTACTCGGCGATGATCTTTGCCTTTTCTTCTGTTGTTAACATTTTGTTTTCCTCCTGTTTATTATGTTAGATCCTGTGACCTGGATAAGGTTAGGAGTACCTCTGTCTAAGTCACGGACATTAGCAACTTTGCAATATTACCACAGAAAGCCATGGTTTGTAAAGGATTTTTTTATGTACATTACTGGAAATATCTGCAATACTTGAGAGCGGATCTGTAATTGAGGTTCGATATCTTGATACCGTCTCTCGCATTTGAAGCATGCACTATCTGGCCGTTTCCGATATAGATAGCCACATGACCTATATATCCGTGAGATCCGTAGAACACCAGATCTCCGGGCTGAAGCTGTGAAGCATTGATCTTCGTGCCCATGGCAGCCTGCGATCTCGATGAGTGCGGCAGCTTGATACCGAACTGGGCATAAACCTTCATGGTAAAGCCCGAACAATCCACGCCGTTTGTGAGTGATTCTCCGCCCCAAACGTATTTATTGCCCACATACTGAAGCGCAAACTGTACCATCTGTACCCTGACGCTGGAATAACCTGAATCCTTGGTAAGCTCCTTTATGGTGCTGGCATGCGGAAGCTGAAGAGACAGCGTCACATAGTCAGAGGAAACATAAAACTCATCATCATCAAGATCTATCTTGATCCACTCGCCCTGATCCTCCACAACGTGAAGCTCCTCGCCCTCGGGCACCAGTGTCATAACACGGCATTCCGTGTTGGGCTCCTCCCTGACCTTCAGGGTTACCGTTGTGACAGTGGCGATGACAGAAGCATATTTTTTGGCGATGGCATTAGCCGAATCGCCTGTAGCCAGGAACTCTCCGGAAACGTATCCCGTAACCTTGCCGCTCCTGACATAATACCAGTCTCCGTCCTTGTCCAGGATCTCGCAGCCTGCACCCGCCGGCATCTTGCCCACCAGCTTTGAATTGATGTCAGCCTTTTCCCTCATATTCAGGAAATTATCGACATTCGCCACGCCAAGCTTTTTGTAACCGTAGTATTCCGGTATCTCCTGAGGCTGTTTTCCGGCATCTTCCTCTGTGGAATTTCCGCTTACCGCATTGCCACTGACGCTGTCTCCGCTCACCGTATTGCCGCTCACAGCGCTGAGCAGCGGTCTCTCCGGCGCGTAAGTCACATGGTATTCAACCTTCGGCAGACCATCGCTGATGCCTGCCAGTAATATATCCATATCGTCATCCGATGGCAGGAACACTATATCCGACTGCGCAAGATACATTGCGATCTGAGCAGTAGCTCCCGCCAGGCTTGTATCCTTCAGGGCTCCGATCCCCGCATCAGCCTTAAGGCTGTATGTATTTATCCCCGAAAAAACCGACGCCACAGTCATAACCAGTGCCGTCGCTTTTCTAATATATTTTCTGATATCCGTCATGATACCTCCGAAAGTAAAGTTATCCTTTTGAATTTTGTATCTTTTATGATATCAAAAGCACTATTTTATGTCAAATTTTTCTGATATATTTGTAATATTTTGTAACATTTTGACACTAAATTCGTCAAAACAAAGGAATTTCTGTATAATTTACCGCTTGATGCTCTTTATATCCTCTGCTATCTGCTGTTTTAAGGCATCAACACTGTCAAATTTCCGTTCCGGTCTGATAAATCTGTGAAGCAGGATCCGCACATCCCTGCCGTATATATCCATGTCAAAATCAAAAAGATTTATCTCTATGCAGACCGGATTCACCCCACCTTTTGATTCTATGGTGGGTTTTCTGCCGAGATCTGCAATGCCGTCCGCATATATCAGACCGTCTTTTGTAGCAAGAGACGCCTTATATACTCCGAAAGGCGGCATGAGCTTTGCAGGATCCACCGGAACATTAGCCGTGGGAAAACCTATGGTCCTGCCGATCCTGTTGCCGGTGACCACAGTTCCGTCGCAAAAATACGGCATTCCGAGAAGTTCATTTACTTTTTCCATATGACCGCCCGCAATCTCTTCCCTGATGTACGAGCTTGATATCTCCTGCCCCTCGCTCAGCAGCTTATCTGCAACTTCTACGGCAAAACCTGATGTTTTCCCAAGTTCTTTAAGCGTTTCGCAGTCTCCCGCCCTGTCTCGGCCAAACCTGAAATCTGTTCCCACCACGATCTTTTGTATATTCACATGACGCATCAGCTCAGATATAAACTCCTGCGGCTCCATATTCAATACGCTGCGGTCGAATGGGCACTCAAAAAGATAATCCACACCAAGCGACTCAAATCGTTCCCTTCGCTCGGATGCAGTGGTTATGAGCCCGTCAGCCTCTGATATATCAAATGTAAAAACAAATCTTTTCCCTGACAGTCTCTCGATAAGATCCGCATGACCTTTGTGCACGCCGTCGAATTTACCTATCGTCATGCTGACAGGTTCGGATATATTCAATTCCTGAAATGATCTGAAAATATTCACGATAGTATACCGTATATGATATTAATTGGTATGACATAAAAACATTTTTACCGGCTTAAAGAGCCTCATCTGTGAGGAGAACTCATATATAGCCTTAAAGGCTCCCCGGCTGTCATAGACCAGAAAGTTTTCGTGATCGTAGGCTGCTGCAGGGGGATCCTCAAGGTCATCCGCGGTCATGGGATTGCCGTTATATAACAGCCTGTCCGAAGATACGAAGACCTTTCTGTAGTCAAAAAGCTCGTCAACTCCTATGAACAAAGGACAGGTGTCAAGATGAGCGGAATCGTCCACATGATCTGAAACGTATTGTTCTATCTCATCCAGAGTTCTCGCTTCATCTAACGTAAACCGTCCGACGCGGGATCTCACCAGGGATTCCATTGCAGCTCCGACTCCTAAGGTCCTTCCTATGTCGTCACACAGAGTTCTGATGTAGGTTCCCTTTGAACACTCCACGCGAAATTTTACCACAGGAAGACACATGCTCAGTATCTCGATGGAATGAATGGTGACCGGTCTCGGTTTCCTCTCGATCTCAACTCCCTGTCTCGCAAGGTCGCAGAGTTTCCGGCCGCCCACCTTCAACGCTGAATACATGGGAGGAACCTGCATGATGTCACCGACAAAGGATGCGATAACATCCCGGATATCTCTGTCATCTAAGGTCATCACGACATTCTGAGGACTTTCCGTAAGCACCTTACCTGTCATATCCAGGGTGTCTGTCGTCACTCCGAGACGCATCTCACAGATGTATTCCTTATCCCTGTCTGTCAGAATATCCGCCACTTTCGTGGCATTACCCACACATACAGGAAGAACTCCCACCGCATCCGGGTCGAGAGTTCCTGTGTGTCCTATCTTTTTAGTTTTTAATATTCCCCGGAGTCTGGCTACAACATCATGGGATGTGTATCCTTTCTCCTTGTAAACATTGATTATACCGTTCAATTAATCACCCAATCTGTTTTCAATAGCTTTCAAAAGTCCCGGTAAAAACTCGTCTAACGGCTTATCTATAGTGGCTCCCGCAGCCCTGTCGTGACCTCCGCCGCCGTACAGCTGACATACCTCTGCCACATCCACGGATCCGTCGGATCTGATGGATATCTTGTAGGAGCCGTTTTGATTTTGCTGTACAAACACAGATACCGACACTCCCGTTGTGGAACGAAGCTGCGCGGAAATACCTTCCAGGTGTTTGGGAAGCGCAGACAGCCTGTCCATATCCTCTTTTGTGATAACGGAATATATAACCCTGTCTCCGCAGGCCAGAGTTGCCGAATCCATAGCAACTCCCAGCAGCTTCTGCTGTTTTATGTTTTTTTCAAAAAATACATGATTCACTATCCATGGATAATCAATGCCTTTATCCATGAGGAATCCTGCCAGTATCATGGTGGAGCTGTGCGTGCAGGAATACTGGAAGACACCTGTATCTGTCACCATACCGGTATAGATACACTCGGCAATCTCTTTGGTGATGCTCTCCCTGCCTATCCAGTCTGCCACGAGCTCGCATGTGGAGCTGGCATCCTCATCCGCAAAAGTAACATCTGCACCCATGGTGTTATTCTTGTGATGATCTATACAGATCCTGAAGCTCGCGTTATCGTAAAGCTTTTCGGCTTCCCCAAGTCTTCTCTTATCGCTGCAGTCAAGAGCAATGAACAGGTCGAATTTTTTTTCTTTATCCACAGTGTTCACTATCTCATCAGATCCTGTGAGGAAATCGAAAACATGAGGAATAGGTTCCAGTATAACCTGTACATCAACATTGAAATTGTCTTTTATGTAGAGATATACAGCCAGACAGCTGCCGATACAGTCACCATCCGGTCTCACATGACCTGCTATACCTACGCTATGAACATTTTCGTCTATATAATCCTTAAAACTCATACCGCGCTCCCCAACTGTCATACCATTGAGCGTAATCAACTACCATTTTCCAAATATAAACCGCAAAAGACCTCAGTCAGCCTTCACCATCCATATCTTCTTCATCGTCTTCGTCATCTATATCAGCATCAAATGTCTCGTCAAAGGACTCACCTGATCCCGAGTCCTTACCCATGACTGAGTCTATGAGATGAGACATCCTGACACCGTATTCTATCGACTGGTCACCGATAAATGTAATGTGCGGGGTATTCCTTAAGTTTACCGTCTCAGCAAGGCAATGCCTTATGTATCCTTCCGCATTCTTTAATCCCTTCAGCGTATCCGCCAGAGCTTTCTCATCTCCCAGCACGGATATATATGCCTTTGCCGTCTTAAGATCCGGTGCCACCTCTACAGCGGTCACTGTGGTCATGGAATTAACTCTTGGATCCTTGAGACCGCCTCTGATGATATTGGCAAGTTCCTCTCTCACCATCTCGTTTATCCTGGTGTTCTTTATGCTGTTCTTTCGCATTAACGCGGTACCTCCACCATCTCGTATGCCTCAAAGACATCCATCTCAGCGTAATCCGTAAATCCGTCAAGCACAAGACCGCACTCAAATCCGGCCTTGACCTCTTTGACATCATCCTTGAATCTCTTAAGAGAAGCAAGATCTCCGTCGAAGATCTGCTCGCCTTCTCTGGTGACTCTCACCTTGCAGCCGCGCTTGAATACACCATCCAGCACATAGCTTCCGGCGATATTGCCGATTCCCGATGCCTTGAATATCTGACGTACCTCCGCATGACCGATAACCTTCTCCTCGTAGATGGGATCCAGCATACCCTTCATGGCTGCTTCCACATCCTCTATGGCATTGTATATAACCTTGTAAAGTCTGACATCCACGCCTTCCCTGTCTGCCGTTGACTTTGCAACCGCATCGGGTCTTACGTTAAATCCGATGATAATGGCATTTGAAGCAGATGCCAGGATGACATCGGATTCGTTGATGGCACCAACTCCACCATGTATTACCTTCACTACAACTTCGTCATTGGAAAGCTTCACAAGAGACTGTTTTACAGCTTCCACAGAACCCTGTACATCAGCCTTCACGATAATATCCAGCTCCTTCATGTTACCTGACTGGATCTGGCTGAAGAGATCATCCAGCGATACTCTTGCTCTGGATTCCTCTACCAGCTTATTCTTGCCCTCTGCGATATATGTATCTGCAAATGCCTTGGCTTCCTTCTCGGAATCCATAGCCACAAACACTTCTCCGGCGTTTGGAACGCTGTTAAGTCCCAGTATCTCAACCGGTGTTGAAGGTCTCGCTTCCTTGACGTTATGACCTCTGTCATCGATCATGGCTCTGACCTTACCGTATGAAGAACCACAGGCTACAGGCTGTCCAACCTTGAGTGTACCCTTCTGCACCAGAACTGTGGCAACAGGACCTCTTCCCTTGTCCAGCTGGGCCTCTATTATGATACCTCTTGCATTTCTCTTGGGATTAGCCTTGAGTTCCAATATGTCCGCTGTCAGCAGTATCATCTCCAAAAGGTTATCTATACCTTCCTTGGTACGTGCGGAAACAGGACAGAATACGGTACTGCCGCCCCAATCCTCAGGGATCAGCTCATACTCGGTAAGCTCCTGTTTAACCTTCTCTATGTTAGCAGAAGGCTTATCTATCTTATTGACCGCTACGATGATCTCAACACCGGCTGCCTTCGCGTGATTTATAGCCTCTACAGTCTGGGGCATGACACCGTCGTCTGCCGCTACCACGAGGATCGCGATATCCGTTGAATTCGCACCTCTCATACGCATTGCGGTAAATGCCTCATGTCCCGGCGTATCGATGAATGTGATCTTCTGATCACCGACTCTTACCATATATGCACCGATTGCCTGTGTGATACCGCCGGCCTCCTTGTCGGTGACTTTCGTATCTCTGATGGCATCCAGAAGGGATGTTTTACCATGATCAACATGTCCCATAACGCAGACTACCGGAGGACGTTTCACAAGTTTTGAGTCATCCTCGTCCTCTTCCTTCAGAAGTTCTGCTATGGCATCTACTCTCTCTTCCGGTGATGCGATGAAATTAAACTCCAGCGCAAGGCTCTCTGCCTCGTCATATGCGATATCGGAGTTCATGGTGTACATCTTGCCTTTTTCGAAGAGCTTTTTGATGATCTCTGAAGCTGTAACCTTCATACGGCTGGCAAGCTCGCCTATTGTAAGATGCTCCGGAAGTTCGATCTCCTTGATCTGGGTCTTCTCTTCCTTCTCCTCCGCTGTCATGGCAGTCTTATTGCGCTGCTTGTAACCTGTGGTCTTCTCCAGGTTCTTAAGCTGCTCTGCATGCCTTGAATTCTTGTCGAAATCCTTGTTGTCGCGTTTGTCCTTGCCCTTGCGGCCATTCTTTCTGCCCGGATCTGCAACTGCAGCTGCCTGGTTTGCGCTGTTGTCTCTTATTTGTGACTGCTGCCCAGGTTTTCCCTGGCGATCCTTATTGAATCTATTGTCACCTCTACCACCTTCATTGCGACCGGAATTATTGCGATCACCGCCATAACGATTCCCGGAATTGCTGGTAGTATAGATTTTTTTGCCGTTCTTTTCGCCGGTTTTTTCTCCGGCTCTTTCGCCTTTTTGCCCATGTCTTCTGTCCCTGTCACCTGAATTACCCTTCTTTTTCTCTTCAACGGGTATTATGACCTTCTCACCTGTGAGACCGAACTTTCTCTCCGGCGGTTTCTTTTCATTGACCGGATTAGCATTGACTGCGGTATTTGCTGTATTATCCGCAGCCGGCTTATTATCTGTCTTTACCTCAACTTCGGCCTTATTATCTGCAGGCTTAACCTCCGGCGTATTATCAACCGGCTTCTCAGCCTGTTTTACCGTGGTATCGGCAGGTGTCACAGCTTTAGCACCTGCATCATCACGTACAGTTTCCTTTGTCTCCTGTGACACGTTCTCCTCAGTCTGCGGCTTGGCAACCTTCACAGGTATAAAACGGGTAGGCGTACCTATAGGGCGTTTTCCCCCCGGATGAACCGGTGCCTTACCCGGTGCCGGATGAGCGGGTGGCTTGGGAGCTACCGGTTTTTTGACCGGATGAGCCGACTCCTGCTCCTGAAGCACAGGATTATACACCGCTGTGATACTCTTTTTCTTTTTGGGAGCAGCGGGTTTTTGCGCCTCTACCTCGGAAAGCTTCTGAGTAGGTACAAATTCCTTTTTTACCCTCTCTATAACATCCTCCTCGATATAGCTCATATGAGATTTGATATCCTGGATGTTATTCTTGATATACTCTGTCAGTTCCTTGGGTATAACATCCATTTCTTTTGCAACTTCGTAAACTCTTCTCTTTGCCATTAAGCTCGCTCCTCCTCAATCTTCGCTCTGACAAGCTGTGCAAGATTATTGTCCGTAATGACGGCCACCGATCTGTATTCACGCCCTATGGCGCCGCCTATCGATGCCCTGTCGGAATAAAAACACCAATCTGTTTTCCTGTTGATACACATATTTTTGAATTTCTTTTTGGTATTGTCCGTCGCGTCCTCTGCTATAATGCAGAATACCGCTTTGCCCGATTTTATGGCATTTTCCGCGCCGGTCTCGCCGCTGGCTACCTTTCCCGCCTTTGCGGCCATGGAAAGAGCCGATCTGAATCTGTCCGTCATGTCTCAAATACCGGCCGCAAGCTCTCATAAACTTCATCCGGAACCGATGTTTTGAATGTTCTGTTCAAAGCCTTTGTTTTCCTGAGCTTCGCAAAACATTCCGCACTCCTGCAGACATAGGCTCCGCGGCCTTCCGCCTTTCCGGTAATGTCTGCCTCGACACTGCCGTCTTTAGTCTTTACTATGCGTATCATCTCTGTCTTTGGTCTTACATTACGACACCCGATACAGGTTCTCATCGGAATCTTTTTTTCCAAGTTTAGTCCTCCTGTGGGTGGAAAGTTCCGTCTTCGTCAAAGTAACCGGCATTGAAGTTGCCGTCCTCATCGAAGTATCCTGCGCGGAATGTGCCGTCCTCATCATAATATCCGTAGTGGAATGCACCATCCTCATCGAAGTATCCCTCATGGAAAGCTCCATCCTCATCAAAGAATCCGAAGTGGAATTTTCCTGACTCATCATAATATCCCTCATGGAAGACACCATCTTCATCATAGTAGCCTTCATGGAATACACCGTTCTCATCTGTATAACCGAAATCATCGGTGTTCTCGGTGTATTCGGGCGTCTCTTCAACATCCTGATAATCATTCTCATAATCAAGGAAGTCGCCGGCCTCTCTCGCCTGACTCTCTGACTTGATATCGATCTTAAAGCCTGTAAGCTTTGCTGCAAGACGCGCGTTCTGTCCCTCTTTTCCTATAGCCAGTGAAAGCTGATAATCCGGAACCACGACTCTGGCGGTCTTTTCCTCAGCATCTGCAATAACTGAAATAACCTTTGAAGGACTGAGTGCGTTCTGTATGAGGTTGGCCGGGTTATCGTCCCAGTTGATGATGTCTATCTTCTCACCTCTGAGCTCCTCAACCACCTCATTAACCCTGTTTCCGTTCTGTCCCACGCATGCTCCCACAGCATCCACATCCGGATCGTTGGACCATACAGCGATCTTCGTACGGCTTCCTGCCTCTCTGGCAATGCTCTTTATCTCCACAATGCCCTCAGCCATCTCGGTAACTTCCGTCTCAAACAGTCTTCTCACCAGCTCCGGATGGGTACGGCTCACCATGATCTTCGGTCCCTTTGGATTGGTACGGACTTCGCAAACATAGAGCTTGATCCTGTCGTTGGGCTCGAAATGCTCGGATTTTACCATCTCCTTCTCCACCAGGAGCGCATCCAGCTTTCCTAAGTTTACCGAAAGGTTCTTGCCTACATATCTCTGAACGACACCTGTTACGATGTCTCTCTCTTTTTCATAGTATTCACTGTAGAGGACTCTTCTCTCCTCCTCGCGGATCTTCTGGAGTATGACGTTCTTGGCATTGGAAGTTGCGATACGTCCGAACTCCTTGGAATCCACATCCATAGTGATAAAATCACCCGGCTTTAATGTGGGATCCAGCATCTGTGCCTTGCCGAGAGCGATCTGATTGTTGGGGTTTTCCACATTCTCGACCACCTCTTTTTCGAGCTGGCAGCTGAATGTGCATTTATCGCGATCCATTATAACGCGCACATTTGTGGAATCACCGTACTGTTTGTGGCACGCAGTTATAAGAGACTGCTCGATAGCGTCCAGGATCGAATCCTTGCTGATATTCTTTTCACGCTCTAACGCTTCCAGTGCTTCCTTTAATGAATTCTCTTCCGCGGTTGGCTTAACCTTCTTCATTTTTCCCTTTTCCTCCTACATTAAGACCGTTTGTTATCTGAATCGTTTATATGATCATCAAAAATCTATGGTAAGTTTTATGCTGGCAATTTTTTTTCTCTCAAGCTTCTTCTCTGCTCCCTGAATCTCCAGGTCAACGTATTCGTCATCAAATCCCTTTAATATACCTGTCATATCCTTGGTACCGTCCACCGGCTTAAATGTGTGCACATCCACTTCCATTCCGATGCTGTAGCTTAAGTGTTTGTCTTTTTTAAGTGTCCTTCCCAGTCCGGGAGAGCTCACTTCGAATATATAGGCATCCGGTATGAAGTCCTCTTCATCCAGGAGCGTATTCATCTCGCGGCTTACCGTCTCACACTCGTTGATATCGACACCACCCTCTTTGTCGATAAAAACGCGAAGGTAGTACTCGCTTCCTTCCTTTACGTACTCCACATCATAGAGTGTTAGTCCGAGTCTCTCCAAAACAGGGGTGACCAGCTCTTCTGTTCTCTTCTCATAATCTGAATGTTTAGACATAGAACCTCCCAAATAATGAAAAATGAGAGCTTCAAAAAACTTGAAGCTCTCATATGCTTAAACATATGAAAAACAGTCCGTACGGGAATCGAACCCGTGTTTCCGCCGTGAGAGGGCGGCGTCTTAACCGCTTGACCAACGAACCGTGTTACATAATAACCTTAATCGGATTCCTTGTCAAGCATTTTTTAAAAATATTTTATTTTAAAAAATCTTTTACGTTAAAGCTTTCATCCGTGCGCTCTTCCTCTTCGGTTATGCCCGGTACAAACTCCGTAACATAGGTTTCTCCTGAAGCAGGAACGATCCCGGTCTTTTACGACCGGGATCATCATTTTCAAGAATATTACTTGATATTCATAACATTTTTTTCGACTTTCTTCTGTCCTGTCTTGCTGTGTGCATAAAGCTTTTTGATATTGACTGCCAGCTTATCCGTAGTCTTTATCAGTTTTTCCACCTCGTTTAAGCGAGACTTTCCGTCGTCAGTCTGCGGTCCGAAGAAAATTCCCTGCCGCTTGTCATAATACTTGAGTGCCATCTGATTAAGCTTATTCATCTTTGACATCTGAATGGTCGTCTGACCGTCAATCAGATCATTTACCACTGCTTCAAGGGCACCCATCAGATTCTCCATATGCTGACTGGGCGATTTACTCTTGTTATACTCTACCAGGTTATTGTATGCCGTCTTTATAGCCTTTATCTGTCCCAGGGCGAGTCGTATTTTATTGTCAGTCAGGAATTTGTTATACTGATCCTTCTCCGCCTCCGGGATCGACTTGTTATAGGTGTTCTCCGCCTTTATTCTCCTGTTTCTGTCGCGATTCAATTCCTTCTTGTAATTCTCAAAGAAGTCCTTTATCTGCCCACCTTTTGCAATGGTTTTTCTGAATATTGGATCGGTTATTATTTCTTTTCTCATAACCTGTATCTTTGAAGTGAGATTACCCAAAACCAGCGTATCTCCGTTAACCTTATCCCTGTTCACTAAATCATCACTAAAGAACGCAGTCTCGGCTGCCTTTGTGATCAGAGTGTTTGCTATCACAAGATCGGCTGCACTGATAACCTGACTTCTTTTGTATGACAACGTGTTATCCTTTGCGTCAGCTATCACACTCTTGCAGGCGTCTATAAACTCCTCCTTTTGTGGATTATCCGTAAATGATATCGAACCCAAATGTCCGTTTTTTTCCACTGACAGATCCGCATCATATTCCCGGCATTTATTCTTGTATTGTACAAACCCCGTGACAAAATCCTTCAATCCGTGTATATCTTCCGATTCATAAATTTCGTTCATATACATTGTAAAATCGAAATCATTTGCCAGCTTTTCTGTCTTTTTCTCCAGTTCATCAGGACTCAGCTCTTTTTCATAAACACCTGCCTCCTCATCATGTACCGGTAAGAACATATACTGTACAGCGAGTCCGGCGATCCTTCGGTAATCGAACCCGGGATTATCATCAAATCTGACCGGTGCATAAGCTTCATTTTTCCCCAATAGATTACCGAACGCAAATTCTTCATATTCTTTGTTCAGTTTAAGATAATCCGCGCGTATTTCGTTATTGGCTTCTTCGTTTTCCTGCGGCATTTCAAAGCTTTTTTCCTCGTCCTCCAGAAGCTTATCATCCCCGTAATACTCCTCATTTTTGATTTCGTCATCATAGTCTTCCGGATCAGCTTCACCTGATTCATCCGAAAACGAAACTGAGTGTTTCTCTTCATACATGTAATCATAGACTGCTTTATTTTTGTCTATTTCATTGTTATCACCATCTTCTTTATCTTCTCTTGCTTTTTCTTCCTTTTCTTCTTTATTTTCCTCTTCTCCTTTTTCCTCTTCTTCGTTTTTCTCTTCCTCTTGATCTCCGTCTTCTTTCTTTTTGTAACCTGCTTCTACCTCTTCCCTTTCTTTGTTGTTTTCCTGAAGATTTTCCTTATCATCCTCCGGGATATCCTTTATTTCTTCCTCATTCTGTGGCACATTCTGCTGCTGTTCTTCCTGCTTCTGCTCTTCCTGCTCCTGTTTTTCGAGCTGTGCCTCATCCTGATTAAGATTCTCGGGCTGTGCCTCGTCCTGTCCCACTTCATCCTGCTGCATATCCGGATTTGCAAATTCCGGAGGAATACTAACGCTCACAGCCTTACTCACGGGATTATAAGCGAGATTTATGGCATTCTTTTCCATCCACTCACCGGCCTGCGTATGGATCTCCAATATCTCGCCACCCAAACTGTACAGTCTCTGATCCTCATCGGAAAGTGTCGCCTTGTACCCGGCTCTTATATCGTCATCAGCGGCCTTAAGACTGGCAGAAGCATTGGACAAAACTCTCTTTAAGTACTCTCTGTCCAAAGTCTCCTCCGGATCATGCTGACCGGAAACCTTTGTAATGGCTGCCTCACCGGCCAGATAACTCACCCACAGCTCATTCGTACGAACAGTGGAACGGGGCGGAACATCAAAGAACTTGTCATTCTTTATGAAATCCTTGAAAAACTCTCCCTCTTTTGCAATAGCGACTCTGTCGCCCAGTTTCTCATTCGCCAGCATTAACTCCCTGTATACCTGCTGATAGAATGGGAATCTTTCGTCACCCGGGGCAACCTTTGCCATTTCCTGTCTGTAAAAATTCAACTTCTGTTTTACATTATCATTATAAAAATGCTCATAGTGGTCATCTCTGAGCATTCGCTGAGCGCTCTTTTCCCAGTTTTGATACTGCGCTGCAAACGCCTTTGCATCACCCTTCAGGTAAGCATCCTCCAACAGGCTGAAAAGCCCTCTCTCTTCTGCTTCAAGCCACTGCCTCACACATTTTATGCTGTCTTCCAGGGCCGGAACATTATTCTCATAAGCCTCGTTATAACTGTCGAACCCTGTCACCATCTGACGGAACAGATCGTTGTCAAAAGTCTTTACCTGCTTGAGACCCTTATCAGCATAATCAAAGAAATGCTTCGGTCCCAAAGAGATGAGGTTATACATTGCCCGTAACACATTGCCTTCCCCGTTGGTCAATGTAAAACCGAATCCCCTGTCTGCCAATGCGTTATAAAACCTCGTATATCCCTCTTCCGAAACGCCTTCAGCCAGGGACAGAGTCTTTCCGTCTTCGACCATGTATTCTAACACGGGCTGCTCAGGCTCATCGAATACCGTGAATTCATTTGCATCACCGCTGACAGCCTTCGCTTCCTCATGCCTTTTATCAGCCTTATCTTTCTGTACTTCATCTTTTATCAGATTGAAATCTTCCTCTTCCTCCTCAAAAAGGTTGAAGCCGTCTTTTTCTTCCTGAACATCATCATCAATGATACCTTCAAAGATATCACCCACCGGCGGCTCCGTATTCTGTGCCGCCAAAAGTTCATCCTGCTCCTTAAACTTCAGCTCCTCTTCGCGTGCCTGTGCGAGACCATCCACCTGCTCTGTCAGCAATTCTTCACGAATATCACCATTCTCGTCTATAAAGCTGTCGATCTCCATCACAGACGCAGGAATGTCCGGAAGCTTTTCAGCCACAAATTCCAAAACTTTTATGAACGCATCCAGATACTTAAGCGCATTTGTCGCATCAGCCGGGGGATTTGCCAGATCCTTTAATCCCTTAAGCTCATACTCATCGCCATGATTTTCATCTGTACTGTATACTTTTCCGCCATTAACCATGCGATCGCGAAGCTTAGACAGTTTATCCCGTACCGTGGCAACGCTTCCCGGTCCATCCTGATCCTCGCAAAAAGCTCTATTATACAGTATGTCGACCGCTTTTCTCTGCGGATCATCTTTCATGGCAACGCCATGCTGATCCCTTTCGATAAAAGGATCATAAATATTGGATAACGCTCCCAAAAGTGTGGTATAGTGTATTCCACCCCAGTCATAGCCTACCATCACGTTCTTAAAGTCATTGTAACTGCTGCCGCCAAAGAAAGGCTTTCCCACGTACCGTACATGCAGCGCAAATCTCGGAAGGGCATTTTCCACCTGCTTCCCCTCTCCATTTTCTAAAACTGCCTGCATATCTATTTTTTTCTGATCCTCTATCTTCCGAGCCAGTATCTTCTCATCTTCAAGTTTCTGATCTCTTGCTTTGATCAGGCGCTCTTCCTCTTCCACACTCCTGGCAGCAGCCTTTTTCCTGAGTGAATCGACATTGAGTTTTTTAGGCAGATAGGCCTTATCGATCCTGAAAAAGCCATCCTTAAGCCGGATGCGATAAGATGAGTCCTCCTCGGGAAGCGCAATTTCCGTTCCTCCCGTAATGCCCATCATCACACCATCCCTGTGACGGATATCCCCATAGATATTCTGGGACTCCTTTGCGTTAAGCTTTACCTGCCCCTCTTCATCAACCTTCGCATCATAAACAGGAACATCGTATAAAATGTCCCCCTCACGCGAAATCTTTATATCCTCAAGCCATGTCAAAGATATGGCAGAAGCATTTTCTCCGTTTAATGCCTTATCCAAAAATGTTGTGATATTGGCTGTGAATGTATGATCCGGTTCGTAACCGTCCTTACCGGGCATAGAATCCTTATAATATATTGTATCCCCGCTAATACCTGTAATGGTGACGTAATGTCCGTCCATCATAAGTCCCACCGGCGAATGATGATCTCTTATGGATTCCAGTATCTGTTTTTTTACTCCGGCAACAGCAGAATTATAATACGTCATCTTGTCATAGTTGTCGTTTTCTTTGCCGTTCAGATACTGTCTGTAGGGCCATATGTCCACGCTCTTTATCATGGTATCGGGCAGAAGATTCACGGCAAGATCACCCATCTCCAGCATATCCCGCATCGTATCGGAATTCATCTCCTTATCCGCATCAGCGCCGAAATGCTCATCCTTCTCCCGGTCAATTCCCGGTCTGTATGCCCTTATATCCTCCTGAGAAAGATCGTCTATCCCGCGACTGGCAAGTGCAAGCTTGTAAAAACAAGACCAGCAGCCGTTAGCTGAAGTCTGATGTGAAGGCTGTGAAAGATCCACCAAAAGATAACTACCTTCTTCAAGCTCGACAGGTTCTATCTTCTTTTCTGCGTATTTTCCCTCTTCAACCTCTTTTTTTACGGCAGTGATCCTGTCCGCTATCTTTTGTCTGCTGTCGCGCATATGGGTAAGAGCCTCTTTGTCATGCTCATTCAGCTCAGCTCCATGTTCTTCAAGGAAAGTACTTATGACTCCGGGATCCGCAGCATTTCTGATATTCTCCGGTATCTTTGTACTCTCCGGTCCCTCTGTCTGTAGAAATTCCCACTCGTTCTTAACGATCTTTGTGTTTGGCATACGCTTTTCCTCCCCATAAAAACCAAACTCCGCTCTTTTCATCCGTTTCCGGAAAATACAACCTCTTCGAAAACAACCGCTCGCTCAATTGCCACCACTGACCGACAAACGAAGGTTATCCTTGCATTCATCAGCCGCGCCATCGGCAACCGGACACGACGATCTTTATATATTGGATACCTTAGTTTTCGCCTTTGGGGTGCAAAATTATTTTAAAAATAATGTAACTATTCTGATCCAAGTTGGTTTTGTCAGATAACGTCCGGTGAATTCTGCCTTCACAAGTGCGTTTTCGGACTGATCACTTTGATTTCGAATAGTTACTGTTTTCTGTGACTTTCAGGCTGCACTCTCAACGGTCTTCCGCAAACAGAGGCGTAGAAAAATACCGCTCTGCCGTATCAGGAAGTACTGTCACTACTGTCTTGCCTTTTCCAAGCTTTTGAGCAAGCTTAAGAGCTGCCGCAACATTAGTGCCCGAGCTGATGCCACACATAATACCTTCTTTTTTTGCCAGTTCTCTGGCGGTCGTTATGGCTTCCTCATCAGTCACTATATAAATGTCATCATAAATTTTCATGTTAAGATTTTGCGGGATTATACCGTCTCCTATCCCCATCTGAAGATGTGTTCCGATATTACCGCCGGCCAGTATCGCCGCATTCTCCGGCTCCACAGCCCAAATCTCGATATCAGGATACTGTGCCTTGAGCACCTCTCCTATACCGCTTATGGTGCCTCCCGTGCCGATACCCGAACAGAAACCGTGTATCGGTCCTGCCACCTGCTCTAAGATCTCAAGTCCCGTATGGTGTTTATGCACCATGGGATTAGCGGGATTTTCAAACTGCTGCGGAATATATACCCTCGGATCTTCCTCCGCCATCTTAAAAGCCGTATTCAGACACTCCTCCATGCAGGCTCCTATGTCACCCGCATCATGGATCAGGATGACTTCGGCCCCGTAATGCCTTACTAAAAGTCTTCTCTCCTCGCTGACGCTGTCAGGCATGATGATCTTGGTGGTGTATCCCATAACCGCACCGATGAGGGCAAGACCTATGCCCTGATTTCCGCTGGTAGGTTCCACTATAATGGTATCATCATGTATTATGCCTTCTTTTTCTGCCTGACGTATCATGTTATAGGCTGTACGCGTCTTGATGGAACCTCCAACATTCAGCCCCTCATATTTTACAAGGACCTCAGCTGCCTCCGGATCATTCATGCGATTAAGACGCACCATTGGTGTATGTCCTATGTATTCCAGTATATTGTCACAGATCATTATATCCTCTCCCCTGACCGCTTACTTCTTGAACAATGCTCTACCGACTGCGATCAGAATACATGCTCCGATAACGGATACTACGATGTTTCCGATGAAACCGCTTCCCGACAGTCCCAAAATTCCCAGCACAAAGCTTCCCACAAAACCTCCGATCAGGCCGAGGATTATGTTACGTACAAGCCCGCCTTCGCTCTTCATGATGATGCCTGCCAGCCATCCTGCAATTCCTCCGATGATCAAACCAATAATGATACCCATATCTGCCTCCGTTCTTGATAAAAAAATTATTATGAGCCATAAATAATGTTATAGCATTTTTCCTGAAAAAAAAATACTATTATTTAATATACATGATCCGGGCATTGTTACTATTCACAGCCGGTTTTATATATATTCCGGCACGATCACATACCTTCCTCTCCATACGACAGATAGAAACTGGTGATCAGAGATTTCACTTCAGAAAGAGACATAAAATCCTTTACATCCATATTCTCCTCGGAGAGCACGATCTTCCCATCCGTCTCGTTCAGATGGGTGATAAAAAGGGATACGGGAAGCTTATGATCTCCCGCAGATCCGGGACAGATCCGCCTGGCTTTCGTCAGATCTTCACGGATTCCGGATAAGAATTCCTCCACACTGCCATGCTTTGCATAACGTATACTGCCCTGCCAGTCATTGTGTACATTGGTAAGATCCATATATATATTACCGATCTTCTCCCGATCCGTCTCATAAGGCAGAAATCCGGCGCCATGTCTTGTCACATATGTCCTGGTCACATAGCAGACTTCGGAAAGCTTTAAGCCTGCTGCCCCCAACAGCTTTACGATATTATGAAGACCGGTCTTTGATGCCGTAACATGAGGCGCGAATCTCTCATTATCGCTGTCCAATAAAAGACCCTGTCCTGTCTCGAACACAATGTTTTCCTGTGATCTTAAGAAGTCTGACTCATCTTCCACAACGGTCAGGTATTCAAAAGCATTCAGCATCTCCTCCGCAGCGTTGACGAGAACAATATCCGAAGACAAAAGATCAAGATATTCCGACGGCTTATCATGCAACCCCGAATCGGCAATCCTCCTTAGGACATGGCTTTCCCTGATCTCTTTGAGCCTTGCAAAAAGCGTTCCTGCATTCATCCCCCGGAGCTCTCCGGCGAACAGTCCTGCGCCGGCCCCAGTCCTCAAGAAGCCCTCCCATATTCCCATTCCGCAGCTGCCATGTCTTTTGTCTCCCCGTGCCGTCTCCACAGCCATGTTGATCAGCACGTCATCTATCATTATGAGAGGCGTGTTCGCACTGCAGTATATCTCAGGCGTAAAGCCAAGATCACTTATCTCCTCGCGAAGCTTGAAAAGATCCGGATAATAGGTCGACGCAAAATAAGTCTTTGCTCCTCTGAAGGATCCCGAAGAAAGCTGATGAAAAACAAACCTTCTGCCGTTATATACCACAGTATGTCCTGCCTGGGCACCTCCGTTATGTT
>JAEEGL012067773.1_pt1 | contig 37240 bp, 30 predicted proteins | sample 9134231 | NCBI WGS metagenome assembly JAEEGL01 (sample SAMN16246548, study PRJNA631951) | gut metagenome | biome: gut microbiome; feature: rumen; material: fiber-attached | host: Bos | place: Iran: Karaj | collected 2018-10 | reverse complement strand
GTATCGTGACTGGTTCCACCCACTTATGGGGCAGTATGCTGGCCAGTTCATCCTTGACGGTCACCACTACACGGTTGAGGATGTCATGGAAGTACTTCTGGACATTGCGCTTACAGTTCTTGGCACTCTGGGTCAGTGACACCAGCCTGGCAAAGCGCCTGGCCGACTTCACGCTCCCAAGGAAATAGCTCTGGTTGCGGTAGATTGCAATCTGGCGCATCTGCAATTCGCAGATATTGTTGCTGAAGGCAAGTTTGCCGTCATCCAGATATCTGAGCAGCTGAGGATACTCCTTCAGGGCAAAGTTAACTGCCCGAACGAGGTCCGGTTCTGTCTCTTTATCAAGTTCCTTTTCCATCCTGTCGAGGATATTTTTCATCTCATGCAGGATAGGATACACTTCCTCCCACCGCCGCCTACGCCGTTTCTCGTTGGTCATGCCCTCCTCGTCATTCCATTTACGTTCCTTTCGGAACACCTCATCGAAGAGACAGACTATCCGGGCGGCATCGTCAGAAGTTTCCTTCAGTTTCCAGAAAGGCCTTCTCACGTGGACGGCGCAGGCGACTCTCATAATTATGCCTGCTGCATTATATGTCTCATACATCCTGGCACCGTCCGTGTGGATATACGTCTTTTCTGTGATGCCTTTCACATAGTCCTCTACTGCCTCCTGAGTGCGACGGCCCTGGCCATAGAACCAATACTGGGTAAGACCGCTGCCTGGAGCAATGAAGTCGTATATCCAGCGGATATAGTAGTGCATGGGTACTTCCTCACCCATTTTTATTGATAACTTTTATTACTTTACATGGATTTCCCGCTGCAATGCAGTCTGCGGGTATGTTTTTTGTAACAACACTTCCTGCACCGATAATGCTTCGCGCACCTATAGTCACGCCTTTTAGGATAATACAATGCGCGCCAATCCATACATCGTCCTCAATGGTGACAGGCGCACTTTGAACTGTGGTTCTTACATCATTGACATAAGAAGACTTCTCTCCACGGCGTGCTAAATAGTCTAACTGATGGACATCCGAATCCATGATTGTGCAATTTGCACCAATATCAACATAATTACCAATGGTTAACCGTTTCATTATATAGATGCAGGCGGAACTAATGCCAACATGATTGCCGATTGTTATCTCTGAATCAGTATGATTCGTATGGATGCATCCACGTATATTCTTGGCTATTGGGTTAATGCCTCCACCACTGGTGAAATGAAAGTCATCGCCTATGTTAATATTGCCTCTATTACCAGTAATATATACCTTGTTATACACCTGCATATTCTTTCCGAAATGTATTTTTTTGTAACGGAAATACAGGCGGTTAAACCACTTGCAGAATCTTATTGTTAGAGAATTTGGTGAAATAATCAATTTCATGTTGTATAAATTCCTTTATTTTATAAACAGTCAATATAGAGTAATCGTCTGATGAACCCCTTTACTTGTGCCCACATTTCTTTTGGCGTGTTCCTGTGAGGCATCTTGTAATGCTCACTGAAAATACGGTATGCTTCATCATCTTCTTTGACTGGTATCTCTGCCATGTGAATAGGCTTGTTGTAACAGACTGCATGATACAGACTTTGGGCATTACGGCTTGAATGTGTTCCAGTTCCGTCAAGACCGTTGTTCGCTGCGAGAGCAAGACCGGGATAGAGTGATAGCTTGTCTTTTAGGAAAAGGGAGGCATAAAATCTTACATACCACGAATCAACGAGCCCTACTTTCTGGCAATATAGATTCCCGTAATTGCCTACACCACCGCCAACGTCAAATTTCTTTTTTTTGAAACGTAGTTTCCGAAGTAATGGCTTGGGGTTTAGTTCTAGCATATCCCAAGAACGTTTCCATGTTGCCCATCCCCAACACATATAGTATTTCAAAAAGAAAGTGTTAGGAAGTTCTTCTTTAATCTGTGGAACAAAAGCGGAGATGGTGCCCACACGGTCGTCATCTTTGTATTTCTCCAGCGCTTCGTTCATGAACTGCAGGAAATAGGGCGAGAGGATAAGGTCGTCTTCCACCACAATAATCCGCCCGTATTGGTTGATGATTTCTGTGATACCAGCAATCAGGCTATTGGCCAGCCCCCAGTTCTTCTCACGTTCAATGATGTGGATTGACTTGAAGCCGGTGATGGTATGGATATAGGTTCTGTTCTCCTCTACGCCTTTCCGCTTCTCTTCGGTTTTGGGACCGTCGGAGAAGATGTAGAGATCGGACTCTGCCGCTTCCTTGTTATTAAGCAATGACTCTACGGCAATCCTTGTATGGTCGGCACGGCAATAGGTGAATAAGACTATGGGCGCGTAATTAGTCATGGTGTTATTTGTGGATTAGAGGAACATTCATTCCCAGTTTCAGACTAAAATCATATGACAGATAGTCCATGTAACCGCCATGAGAAGTGAATGTTAATTCGCCTACATAGATTTTTTTATTTGATATGTAAAAATCAATTCTAATTTGAGGAAATCCATTTGAAAGTATACGGGAGTAATCGAGTAGCTTATCAAGACATTCAGGTTTAGGTATCACTTTGAATTCACCCGCATGGTGGCCAGCATTGACTTCTGGAAGCGCATTCCATTCTGTGTCATAGAAGGAGAGATTTGTATGTCCATTCGCCCTGTCAGTACAAATAAGAATACACGCTGGTTCCCCGTTAATACAGAAGACTTTGTAGTCGGCAATGGAAGTGGAAAAATCGGCATCATTCTCTATCATTTCCTCTGCCATAATCACAGGTTTAATATTCAAATAATGAGGTTCCATCGTTCTGTATCCGAATTTCTCATGAATAGAAGTCGCTATTGTTTTTTTTACTTTCAGAATATCTAAACTGGACTTGTCTTTCACAAGAACGACACCTCCGCACCCATGGTTTGTCTTAATGACAAATTTGTCTGGTAGAGTTGTGAAGTCTATATCTTCTGCTTTTTTCCAAACACCATATAATTTCGGAAGAACGTCTTCGCCAAGTTTCTCTGAAATATATTCACGGGCAAGATATTTGTCTGCAAGCCGTGTCCATTCAGAGGTGTCACTGTAAAATTTCAGCCAATTAATCTTTTCATTGAGGTCGCGAGGGTTTTTCCAATCAATATCATATCCCATAATACCGCGAAACAATTCAGAAGCAACAGCTTTGGGACAAATGTGGCAGAGCAACCAAAATTTGGTTTCTGCGTATGCTTTATGGATGATTTTTGGACAGTGTTTTCTTAAAAACTTTTTCATTGATAAGACACTTTACACCTGTTTAGCAATTCAAAAATACGTGACAAGACCCACCTGTGAGTTTCACATCGCATCATGTTGATAATGTGAGCATCGTTAAACTTTGTTTTTTTGCCTTTTAATAATGTTCGAGTATGTTTACTCAATAGGCTTGATATTTTTTTTAATGATGATACTTGATAAAAGCCTCCCATTTCCATGATTGTTTGATACCAAGGGAGCAAAGAAAGACATTGTGCGTTAACTCTATCAAGATATAATCTTTCATTATTAAAAAGGGTGTTGATTCCGTCCATGAATTTGCAAAAGCTAGCATCATGGCATAGGGAAACTTTTTTTTCAGCTATTGAAAATTGAGTAGGAATAGCATGGTTAAAAACAGTATTATCAGCATCTACCCGTAATTGTGCTATTAAGCCGTTACAATAAAGTGGTTTGTCCTGGAAATCCATGTCAAAGCAGAAATTTCCAAGACTATAAAAAATAGGTTTACCTTGAAAAGATTCCCATGGCTGGGGAATATGTGGGTGGGAAGCTACAACAGCATCTGCCCCCATGGTAATAAAATGGCGATATAAAGTCCGAAGCTCAGGTAATGGAAGAGAGAAATACTCTAAACCTGCATGGGGAAGTACGATGAGAATGTCACACTGCTTATGGGATTTGCTAATAATTTCATCGACAATTGGATGACACATCCAAGCCGATTTATAATCTTGTGATGTATACGTTTCGTCATCGTGAACACCAAACTCATATTGAGTCAAAGCAAGAAAACCAATGTTTTTACCTTTCGCTTCAATACATTTAATTGAATAGGCCCCCTCAAAGCTACCAATACCCGCTGCTTGAGCAGGTAAAGATATTACATCTAATGTTTGGCAGAGAGCCCTTGAACCAAAATCGAAAATATGGTTGTTCGCACAGTCAAATAAGTTAAAGCCTTGTCTTGTCAACCAATGCGGTGCTTGTGGATCTTGACAAAGAGATGGGCCACTTTTCTTAATGGGCATAGCCCCTTCAGTCCTAACTGGAGCTTCGAAATTAACTCCATTAATATCACTTTTCTGCAAGAGATCAGACAACTGGTCATCAAATGACCAACCTTCAATGTTGGGTACATAGAAGTCACCAGCGAGGTTTATAATAACAGATGCATCTGCCATTTTATTATTTGTCAGTAATTGAATAGAGACGAAGCAAGATGGCTTGGGAGATGCGCTTAGTCATCGCTTTCTCTGTAGAGAAATACAGCTTCACCATCATACTTTCAGCAAGAGTGTTAATGGATAGAAAAAGATTGACAAGAGAACGACGAGCATTCTCATCCTCATAATAACCATTTTGTATGGCAAATTGAAGATGCTGGAAAATGTACTTTTTTTGTATGCCTTTAAAAGTAGGGACAATGCCTTTGCATGCTCTTTCTATAATTGTACGATAAGCTAGAATCTCATTGTCGCTCTTTTTGTTTCTCATGATGGAGTTCAAGTTGCCTTTATAATAATGATACAAATCTTTTGAAGAAAAAGCAAGCGAATGGATATGACTGGAGATTTGAAATGTCCAAAGGTTATCCTCATGTATGATACCAGGACAGAATGACAAGTGATTGTTCCGAATGACTTCACTGCGAACCATGTGGCGTTGAGCAGCTATGGCACGCCCATTAAAATTGAGCAAATTCTGAATGATTACCGTTGGCTCTTTGGTATATTCACCAAAAGGGCAACAGAGAATGTCGTTAATGTCATTGTTACCAATGACCATATCCACAGATGGATACTTGTTTATCAATCGAATCATTTCCTCCATACATTCTGGAGATATCGTGTCATCGCTATCCAAGAAATATATATATGAACCTTTTGCAGCGCATATCCCCGTATTTCGAGCTTCCGACAATCCTTTATTATGTATGTGATGAAGAATGGTGAAATGAATCTCACCCTTATAATCGTCGACAAAGTCTTGAACAAGACGCATGCTGTTATCATCGCCACAATCGTCAATAAGAATACATTCTATGCCATTGGTCATTGTTTGAACAACAACGGATTGAAGGCAGTCTATGATGTATGCTTCTACGTTATATACGGGGATAATAACAGAAATTCTAAAAACCATAAGAAAAAATATACTATAGGCGGAACTTTTTGTAGATTATTTCTTTTATGTAATAGTAACAATCATTATGAAAAGCTACAGACATAACCCAATATAAAGAGACTCCAATAACCAGTTGCAAAACTATAAGAATATAAAGATTTATAGGTATGAACCCGATGAGCAATACCACTACTGCCATGATGACAGCCATTAGTATATTCTTACCAACATCCTTAAATTGTTGCTGAATACTATAATTCAAAATCTTCTTATTCGGCCACATGTTGAACAGGCAGGCACCGATTGCATATATAGTTTGACCAGCAGCTATTGCCAACGGACTAATAAACATAGTAAAAGCTAATATTGAAAGCATTGCAGTACTCTTACATACTTCTAAACGCATAACAATGTCTGTTCGTCCTAAAGCTGTTAGAACCTCAACATTCATGTTCCCTAATAGTAAAAAGCAATACATGATACATATCATTTGCATATAGGGAACTGCCATAATCCACTTCTCTGTGTAGATTGCCAATACCAAATTGTCGGACATTGCCGCTATTCCAAGTAATGCTGGCGTAAGTGTGTAACTACTCAATTTCATTGAACGGCCCAAAGCATTCTTTACAGCTCCTACATCATCTTGCATTCGAGCCATTGCAGGCATCATTACAGATTTTAGAGTTAGGAATATCTGACTATAAAGAACCTGTGGCATTCCATCACCTCGATTATAGTATGCCAAATCACTTGCGGAATACTTGAGTCCAATAGCATATCCTCGCATCTGATTACTAACTGTAGCGACAATCGTTGCAACCATCTGTTTCCATGCAAAAGCATACATTGTCTTAAACCTCGACCAGTAGAACTGTAACTGCGGATGCCATGGAACGATAATGGACAATACGATTGTACTTGAAATCGTACTAGTCATGTTTTGCCCAACTAATGCCCATACCCCACAATTGTTGAAAGCCATTACTAACCCCACAAAGGCTGATAGTATTTGACCGATTAAGGATACATAAAAGAATTTTTTGAATTGTAGATAGCGACTGATGTATGCTCCTTGTACACCTGATAAAGAACCAATAACTGCATTTAAGCCTAATACACGCAAGACAGGACAAACCAATTGATTGCCAAAAGCTATGGCAACATAAGGCGCTGAAAAGAAAATAATGGTATATATAAGAATAGCAAATCCCAATCCTGCAACGTATATAGTGGAGAAATCTTTTTCGTCTGCATCTTTTTTTTGTACCAGGGAAAGATGAAGTCCTCCTGTTAGTACCACATTGATTAGCAACATAAACATGCTTGACAATGCAATGATGCCAAAATCTTCTGGCATCAACAAACGGGCAAGGACAACAGAAATAGTAAAACTGATGGTTTGTCCCAATAATTTTTGTGCCAACTGCCAAAAAAAACCTGAGATTGCCTTCTGTTTTATGTTATCTACTTTTTCCACAGAAGTTTTATTTTATTGCAGAAATGTAAGTATCTCTCTAACCAGTCAGAATGTGGAAGTACTTCTTTGGCTCGAAGCAGCTCCCAACGATAATAAGCCTGATATCCGTATGGTGAAAGATAAAAAGCTTTTTCTTTTGGTTTAGAGAATATATTGTCAAAAAAAACACGAAGTAACTCTTTGTAATTCTTATAATTCTGTTCGGCAAGTATCCATGGCTCACGAAGTTTTTCAATGTAGAGCTCGTCATTAGAATCAAGTGCCTTGATGAAATCTATACAGTCTTTGATGGAGGCATAATCGCAAAGGTTAATGACCGAAGCAGGATTGAAATCACGCTCAAGCAGCCTATTGCCCCAGTAGATCGGAATTGTGTTTACAGCCATAGGTTCTATTATCTTCTCTGTCGTATAACCATCCACACTACTACTTTCAAAAGCGATGTTGAATTTGTAACCAGCTACAAATGATGATTTGTCTTCAAGGTACTCACCTCCCATATTGTTCATATATCTGCCAGCAGAGTCCACCTTTTTGTAGTCGCATAAGGCGTGAAAGAATTCTATTCGAATGGGATCTGCACGATACCCATTGCTAACGACAAAACAACAAAACTTGCGTTTGGTCAATGCAACAAAATCTAAATGCTCCTTATTATTTTTCAAAATCTTCTCAAAATCTTTGCGAAAGCAGTACAGTGGAAGACGAAGATAACGATCACCGAATGACATGAAATCAAATCCTATTGCATAGTCACAAGTGCTGAAGTTGGGAGTAATGTTTTCCCCATAGAACATAATCTTTACCGCATTCGGATAGTCGAATTGCTTCATAGGACGCAAGGGTGTTCCTATAACGAAATCAGGGTCGGTTTCAACCTGTTCTATGTCGAATTGTTCTTGAAGAATCTCCAACAAGGCCTGCTCCTCTTGGAATAAAGGCTGATGAACAAAAGCGAGACGTATATGCTTATTTGTCACAAGTTGCAAGTTTTTGTGTCCGCAATCTGTAATCTTTGTAAGAAATAATGAATGCTGCAATAACAGCCGTAAATACCAAATTGGAAAGATCCATAGTCATATTTGACCAATGAATGTCAAACCATCTCAATATTATTCCACGATGCATTGCACATGTATGCGCCACCAAGATATCAAGAGAATGCCTTCCCAGAAAAGACAGTATTTTGGCAAATAATCCATGAATATAGGTACTACATTTTAGGATGATGATTGTACCAATAACTGCAGTTGTTATACTTAACGGAAACCTCATAAAAATGTACATCGACATATTTAAATAGGTTTCAGTGAAAACTGATAAGGCCCAAATTGATATTCCGATTATATAGTGCCATGGCTTAATATTCTCTAAACAGATTTTTCTAAAATTATATCCGGCAGAATAGAACATCAATGCTGTTAAGCCTACAAGAATACATAACGGGAGATTAATAATCTTGTAGCCTATTTGCCATGCAATAAGAGACGCAACAAATGAAAGCAAGAACTCATATTTTCCACAAATACCATAGAGTACATTGTAGAACAGACGACACCAAAACAAGGCCAATAAAAACCAAATAGGGCCACTCCGCAATCCACCTGCAAGTTGAAACTTTGTTGCTTCATTCCCTTCACATCCCACCAAGGTCCCTATCAAACTATGTGAAGCTGCAGTTGGCGAATCGAAGCACAATAGGAATAATGAGATAAGAATGGAGGTGAGAATGTATGGTTTTACAAGTCTATCTAAATCCGTTTTGATGAGTTTCTTGTTTGATTTTGGTTTGAAAAAGAAACCGGAAATGAAAAAGAAAAGTGGCATGTGGAAGCTAAAAATCCATAGATAAAAATACTTGAAATCTGGTTGCAAATGGCAATGTCCAACAACCATTAGCAGAATAGTAATGCCTTTAGCAATGTCAATGAAATCTACCCTTTTTGCTCCTTTTTTACCCATGCCTGCCATCTTAGACCTTTGAGAGTGTATTCATAAGAATAGCCTCTTCCTTCGTCAGGCACTTCTCCTCGGCATATTCCAGGAAGTCATTGAGGTTGTGCAGGTCGGTGCCAAGACAGGAATAGGCGTTTTGATGGAGGAGGCGGTGGGCCTTGCGGGCTGCAGCATCGCCGTAGGCGCCGGCCAGGGAGAGGATGTTCAGCTGCAGCTTCACGTCCATATCACGCAGGCGGCGGTAGTCGGCGTCTTCCATATACATATAGCGCTCCGGGTGGGCCAATAGTGGCGTGTAGCCCTTCTTGCGGATGCCCGCCAGGAGGTCGTAAAGACCCATGGGCGGATGGAAGTAGGAGGTCTCTACCAAGAGTGAAGAGTGAAGAGTGAAGAGTGAAGCGCTCGACCTTTGGTCGCTTGCTACCGAAGGGACGCAAGAATTTGCTTCCGCTTTCCCGCTTTGTACCTGATAGGGTAGGAGGTCATCGTTGGCCAGCCGCTGCATGAAGAGCGTGTCGAGCATGTGCTCCGCGGCCAGGTGAAGCGAGAGTTGAGTGTTGAGGGTTGAGAGTTGAGTGCTGAGTTCTGCAAAGCGCTGGCGCAGGTCGGCCGGCGTGTTGGGGATGTCCTCCATGATGTGTGGCGTGAGCCAAATCTCACTCACTCCCAGCTCTGCCATCTTTTGCAAGGCTCGCAGCGCCTCGTCCATCGTCTGGATGCCGTCGTCCACGCCGGGCAGGATATGGCAGTGGCAGTCGGTCATGCCTTGCAGCAGTCCGCTCTCAAGGATGGAGTAGCGTTTTCTCTTGAAGAAAAACATGCTTACTTGCTGTAATAGCCGTATCCGTGTCTCTTGCCGTATCCGTATCGTCCGTACCCGTAGCCGTAGCGGTGATAACCGTAGTTGTGCTCGGCGTCGGTGGCGTTCAGCAAGATGGCCATGTTGTTATATTTCTTCTCCTCGTGGCTCTTTTCCAGTTCAGGCAACATGGCTCGCTCCAGCAGCCCGGCACGTACGATGAAGAGCGTGACGTCGGCCTCACGGCTGATGATGGTGGCATCGGCCACAATCTCTACCGGCGGACAGTCGATGAAGATGTAGTCGTACTCCTGGCGCAGCTCGTCGAGCATGGGCTTCAGCTTTGGCGAGTAGAGCAACTCGGTGGGGTTGGGTGGTATCTTTCCCATCGGTAGGAAGTCTATGTGCTGTCCGTTGGCTGACGGCTGCAGGCTGTCGGACTCTGCCTCTTCCAAGGAACAGGTGATGATGAGGTCTTTATAGTCATCGGTCTGTCCGCCAAGGTAGTTGGTGAGTCCCTGCTTGGGTGACCCTACGAACTCTGACAGTGATCCGCGTCGCAGGTCGAGGTCGATGCAGATGACGCGGCTGTTGCGTATGCCGAAAGTGGCGCCGAGGTTGGCACAGATGAATGTCTTGCCAGAGCCAGGGTTGAAGGACGTGAACATGATGATGTGTGCATTGCCAGTCGAGGGCTGCCCATTGGCCATGGATGTCTGCCCCTTGATCATGAAGTCCAGGTTGGTGCGCACCACGCGGAAAGCTTCGTTGATGATGTCGCGCTTGTGCTGCTGCACCACAATCCGGTAGCCGTGCTTGCTGCTCTCCTCTTTTTTCTTCGGTTTCCAAAGGGGCAATTCGCCGACGTAGGGCACTGAAAGATTCTCCAGGTCTTTTCTTCCACGCACCTTGCTGTTGCTGTTCTCGCGAATGATGAAAAAGGCAGCTGGCAGAGCTAATGCCAGGCCGAAGGCTATCATCAGTATTTTGTTGCGCTGAGGCGATGTGGGCTGGCTGCTGCCCCACGGCTCGGCGATGATACGTGTGTTGTAGGCTGTGAATGCCTGGCTCAGCTCGTTCTCCTCTCGTTTCTGTAGGAGGAAGAGGTAGAGGCTTTCCTTCACTTTCTGCTGTCTCTCGATGGATAGCAGGTGGTTGGCCTGGGTAGGATTGGCTGAAAGCTTGTCAAGCGCCTGTGAGTGCATCATCTGCACCGTACTGAGCTGGGCGTTGAGTGTGGCCTGCGTGTTGTCGAGCGAGTTGACAATGGCCTGCTTGAGGTTGCCGAGGGCCACGTCGAGGTCGGTGACGAGTGGGTTCTGCTCGCTGCTGTTGGCCACAAGGTTGTTGCGCTGCAGCAGTTTCTCGTTGTAGGCAGCTATCTGAGCCTCCACGGCAGCGTTGCCAATGCCGGAACTGGCGGGAAGGAGCTGGTTGGCATGGCTGGGGTCAGTGACGTAGCTGCGCACATAGCGCACCATATACAGCTGGTTGCTGATGAGCTGTCGCTGCTGGTCGGCGGCGCTCTCCTGTCCCATGGCTTGTGCTGCAACAGCTTCTACGCTGGGCATGGCGTGTGAACTCTTGTATCCGGCAATGTCCTGATCCACATCGCCGAGCTCTTCCTCAATGACGGCCAGTCGCTCCTTGATGAACTCATTGGTGGAGACACTGATTTGGTTGCGGTTCTGCACCCAGTTCTCGTTATATATGTTGACGATGGTCTTCAGGATGTTGTCGGCGCGAGCTATGGAGTTGTCGGTGCACACGATGTCGATGATGTTTTTCGTCTCCGGCTTCAACTTTGCGGTTATCATGCTGCCATAATGCTGTGATGCCGACAGGAAACCAGCCCGTTTGACCAGTATCTCGTTGCGCATGTCCTTTTTGTGATAGAGCGATGGCTTCAGCGTCATCTTGCCAAAGGGCAGCGTGGCCTCACGGTTCATTCTGACGTCGTATATACCAGCTACGGGCTGTCCTCGCAGGATGATTTCTGAGATACTGGCCGTGCTGTCGCCTGTCAGCTTCAGCTTGAAGTCCATATTCACATCGTCGGCAAGGTCGGTGAACTCTATTTCTATGGGCAATGTCTCAGCATAAAGTGGATCGTCGCGGAAAAAGCCCGGACGGAAATAGCTGATGTCTAAGTGCAGGCGCTTCACCATCTCGTAGATTGCGGCAGGTGAGTGGATGGCCACAATCTCGTCTGAGATGTTTGAAGAGAGGTTGTTCACGCCGAGATCTTCGATCAGCTTGATGTCGTTCGACTTCTCGCCGCTGTTCTTCACCAGTATGGAAGTGGTGCGTGTGTAGGTGATGGGGGTTGACAGCAGGTAGAGGGTTGCAGATCCCATGAAGAGAATGATGGATAGCAGGAACCAGGGCCAGTGGCTCAGGCATACCATCAGCATGTCGCTGAGGTTGAGCGAGTCGCCGCTCGTTGTCCGCTGCCTGTTGATTGTTGTCTTTGTTGTGGCCATTTTATTAAAGTTAAAAAGAAGGAGATAAAGGAGTTTTCAGGAGGAGTTAAAGGAGTTTTCAGAAGGTGTTAAAGGAGTTAAAGGAGTTTTCAGGAGGAGTTAAAGGAGTTAAAGGAGTTAAAGGAGTTAAAGACAAATGACTCTCCATGAAAAACTTTGGACAAGCAAGACTTGCTTGCCCGTCCAGCTGAAAAAACTATTTAAGGATGTTGTAAATGAGCAGTGCGGCCGACATGACGGTGGAGAACATGCCAAACCAGAAGCTTGGCGTGTATGCGCTGGACCCCATGACGGTGCTGGCCCGTTTTGTCATGTCGTTGGGCTCCACATAGATGACGTCGTTCTGCCGGATGTAGTAGACGGGCGACTGGTAGACGCTTTCAGCACTGGTCAGGTCTACACGGTAGGGCACCTGCTTGTCGCCTTCCTGCCGCATGACGAGGACGTTCTTGCGCAGACCGTTGATCTGAAGGTCGCTGGCCATGGCAATGGCCTCGAGCAGGGTGATGCGGTCTTTGCTGATCTGCTTGACGCCAGCACCGGCATTGCCGAGCACCGAGAACGACATGTCGTAGAAAGCCACCGTGACGATGGGGTCCTTACAGAGGTTTTGGGTGATGAGCTGCTCCTTGATGTGCTTGCTCAGCTCGTCGCGGGTCTTGCCTTGGGCTTTCACAGTGCCCAGCACCGGGAAGTCGATGTTTCCGAAGCCGTCAACGGTGTAGGGGGCGTAGTTCTGGCCGCCACTCATCATGTTCTGTCCGCCGTTGCGTCCGGAAATGTTAAACAGATTCATCAGCTGCTCGTCGCGGCTGTGCACAAAGATGCTGAGTTTGTCGCCAGGAAGGAAACGGATGTACCCGTCGCCTTGGGTGGTTATCGGCTCGTTGACTTCAACGTCTTGCAAATAGGTAATGTCCTGAGGAGTCTTGCAAGAGAACAGTGTCAGCGTCAGTGCTAAGGTTAACAAAAACAGGCTTTTTTTCATAGTATTTCTTTTTATAATGGATGCAATATTTACCGACACCCCTTTTTCTGTTTTTTTCTTCGGGGGGAACGCATCGGGGACAAACCCGATGACGGGAGGAACAGTCTCGCCTCGTCGAGTACGCACATTAGACAATGTGTTCGTATAGCTGAAAAGCAACTGCAAAGGTACGGTTTTTCTTTCATACATGAACAAAAAAAACGATATTTATCCCCTTACCCTTTGTTTTTTTGACCTGTTCAGCCATTGATGTGGAAAAAACTGACAAAAAGTTTGGAAATATCGGGAAGTGTTTGTAATTTTGCAACCATGACATTTGAAGAGACTTATCTGAACGACAACATCCTCGATGCACTCTACGACATGCACTTCGAGGAGATGACCCCTATACAGGAAAAATGCATCCCTCAGATTCTTGACGGCCGCGATGTGCTCGGCGTGGCGCAGACGGGTACGGGTAAGACGGCGGCCTATCTGCTGCCCATCCTGTCGATGCTCGACGACGGCAACTATCCCGAGGATGCCATCAACTGTGTCGTCATGGCTCCCACACGCGAGCTGGCCCAGCAGATAGACCAGGCCATGGAGGGCTTTGCCTACTATATGCCCTACGTCAGCTCCATCGCCGTGTATGGCGGCAACGACGGCGGACGCTTCGACCAGGAGCTGAAGAGCCTGCGAGGCGGGGCGCCGGTGGTCATCGCTACGCCGGGCCGGCTGCTGAGCCACTTGAAGGTGGGCAACCTCAACCTCTCGAGAACCTCTTTCTTCGTGCTCGACGAAGCCGACCGTATGCTCGACATGGGCTTCATCGACGACATCATGCAGATAACGAAGCTCCTGCCGCAGGACTGCCAGAAGGTGATGTTCTCGGCCACCATGCCCTCGAAGGTCAGGGAGCTGGCAGTGTCGTTCCTCCACAATCCCGTAGAGGTGAAGCTGAAGGTGAGCCGCCCTGCCGACAAGATTCGCCAGCAGGCCTACATCTGCTACGACCCTCAGAAGCTGACCATCATCGACCATCTGTTCCAGAGCGGCGACCTGCAGCGCGTCATCATTTTCTGTGGTAAGAAAGACCGTGTGAAGGACATCAATCGCCAGCTGTCGCGACTGAAAATCAACTGTGCCCCCATGCACAGCGACCTCACGCAAGCCGAGCGCGACGACGTGATGTACCGCTTCAAGGCCGGCATGGTGGATGTCCTCGTGGCTACCGACATTGTGGCGCGTGGCATCGACATCGACGACATACGCATTGTCATCAACTTCGACGTGCCCCACGATGCTGAGGACTATGTACACCGCATAGGCCGCACGGCACGTGCCGACCGCGACGGGCAGGCCATCACCTTCGTCAACGACCGCGACGTGCAGCGCTTCAAGCAGATAGAGCGGTTCCTGGGCAAGGAAGTGGAGAAGCTGCCGCTGCCCGAGGGCTTGGGCGAAGGCCCCGACTACAGCGCAGCGGCGCCCGCCAAGTCATCGCACGGACGCCATCGTGGCGGTGGGCATAGGCACGGAGGCCATCATGGACGAGGCCGCAAGGACAAGGGAAAGGACGGAAAGAAAAAGTCCGACAGCCAGTAGCCGCCAACGTTACCGCTGCTGAGAATGATGAAGTAGACTCGGTTATCAACTTTATATGTAGGAAGGATATGAAGAACAAACTCATGACTCTGTTGATGCTGGTGGCCATGATGGCATTGGGGGCCTGCGAGAAGGCTGTGGTCGACGAACAGCCTGAAGAAGCGAAACCGGTCGAGGGCAACGTCATCATTCGCACCTCACTCTATAACATTGTGCCCTTCGAGACGCGTGCCGTGCAGCATGTGGCCGACTTCAGCAATATGTTGAAGTTTGTCTTCTATCAGAACGATGAGAAGGTGAAGGACTTGACCCAGAAGAAAGACGACGGCAACTATGGCGAGGTGGGCCTGACGCTGCAGCCCGGCACCTACCAGCTGCTGGTGCTGGCCCACAGCAGTACTGGCAATCCTACGCTGTCAGACCCTACGAGCATACAGTTCACCAATACGACGGGCTACTCCGACACATTCTATTATTATGGTGACATCGTGGTGACAAAAGAGCAGCAGACGCATGACGTGCGCTTGCAGCGTGCCACCTCCATGGTGCGTGTCACCATTACTGACGACATACCCGCCGAGGTGAAAAGAATACGCCTCTACTATACAGGCGAATCGGGAGTCTTCAACGCCGTCACCGGCATGGGCGGCACGGTCAACTCCAAGCAGAGCGTCACGTTCAGCGTGGAAGACAAAACAGCGCCCCTTGCCCTCAGTGCCTATACCTTCCTGCGCAATGAGACCGGCACGCTGAACATGACCATTACCGCTTATGACGCAAATGATAATGTTAAAGTGGAGAAGGAGCTGAAAAATATTCCCATGAAAAACCGCATGGTGACAGAATATAGCGGCAATCTGTTTACTGCACAGAGCAATACTGCCACCAACTTCAATCTTACTGCCGAGACAGAGTGGGAAGTCTATCAGCAGCAAACATTCTGAACGGCAGGCATCTTCAACCGACAAGAAATCAAACAATTCAACTTTCGCAAGTTTTGGAGTTAAAGGAGTTAAGGGAGTTAAAGGAGTTAAAGACAATAGCTTTGCTATGGATTTCAACCCAGCGACAAAGGCGAATACGAAACTTGAATCAAACAAAAATAGCAACAGATGGAAAAAATAACTTTAGACCATAAGGTTATCTTCGTGACCGGTGCAGCCGGTTTCATTGGCAGTAATCTCGTGAAGCGCCTGATGCACGACTTGCAGGGCGCTACCATTGTGGGCATCGACAACATGAATGCCTACTACGACGTGTCCCTCAAGGAATACCGCCTTAAGGAGCTGGAGCAGTTGGCAGCGCTCTCCACCACGGGAAACAAGTGGGTGTTTGTGAAAGGTGACATTGCCGACAAGCCTTGTATCGACAGCCTCTTCGAGCAGTATCAGTTCTCCGTGGTGGTCAACCTCGCAGCTCAGGCCGGTGTGCGCTATTCGATAGAGAACCCCGATGCCTACATCATGAGCAACATGATAGGGTTCTATCATATCCTTGAGGCCTGCCGCCACCACCCCGTGGAGCATCTGGTCTATGCCTCGTCGAGCAGCGTGTATGGCGGCAACAAGAAGGTGCCGTTCAGCACCGACGACCGCGTGGACAATCCCGTCTCGCTCTACGCTGCCACAAAGAAAAGCAATGAGCTCTTTGCCCACTGCTACAGCAAGCTTTACAACATTCCCACCACGGGCCTGCGCTTCTTCACCGTCTATGGCCCTGCCGGACGCCCTGACATGGCTTACTTCGGTTTCACCAACAAGCTGCTGAAAGGCCAGACCATCCAGATATACAATTACGGCAACTGCCGCCGCGACTTCACCTATGTCGACGACATCGTGGAAGGCATCGTGCGTGTGATGGCGGGCGCTCCAGAGCGTAAGGCTGGCGACGACGGCCTGCCCATCCCGCCATACGCTGTGTACAATATAGGTGGCGGACAGCCAGAGAACCTGCTGGACTTCGTGCAGATACTGCAGGAGGAACTCCTCCGTGCAGGCGTCCTGCCTCAAGACTACGACTTCGAGGCACACAAGCAGCTGGTGCCCATGCAGCCCGGCGACGTGCCCACCACCTACGCCGACGCAACGGCATTGGAGCGCGACTTCGGCTTCACCCCGAAGATTACCCTGCGCGAGGGGCTGAGGAAGTTTGCTCAGTGGTATAAGCAGTATTACGGATAGAGCTCTCGCAAGTTTTGGAGTTAAACTCCTTTAACTCCTTATAGAAGAACGAATGTGAAAATTACGGATAACCAAGCGGAGATTTTTAGCGTGATGTCATGGCAAGCAATGCGGATTTTGTACAATACATTGTCGACCAGTGCAGTGGGGCAGGGGAGATAGTGGCCAAGAAGATGTTTGGCGACTATGGCGTCTATTGCGATGGGAAAATATTCGGGCTTATCTGTGACGACAGCTTCTATCTGAAGCCTACGGCGGCAGGCAGGCAGTTGCTGCGCACAGTCGATATGCGTCCGCCCTACGAAGGGGCGAAGGACTATTTTTTCATCGCCGACGTCGACGACCGCGATTATCTGTCGGAGCTGGTGCGCGCCACTTGCCGTGAGCTGCCTGAGCCTAAGCCGAAGAAGAAACGATAGCTGATGAGAGACTATCCAGACAGGATGACGCCCGAGCAGGCGAGGCTGTTTCGTGAAGACGTGCTGAACATCGTCGGCCAGATACCGCTCGGCATGGTGACGACCTACGGGCATATTGCGGCCTTGGCAGGATGGCCCAGTCACTCGAGGATGGTGGGGAGAACCCTGCGTTACACTCCGGGTGCCGAGTTGCTGCCCTGCCACCGTGTGGTGAACAAGGAGGGCCGCACCGCCCCAGGCTGGAGCCGCCAGCGCCCCTTGCTGGAAGAGGAGGGCGTCAGCTTCAAACCCAACGGCCATGTGGACATGGACCGACACCTCTGGGAGCCATAGCCCTCACTCCTTTGCTCCTTACTTATTACTTATTACTTCTTACTTATTACTTAAAAAAAGCTTCTTACTTCTTACTTCTTACTTCTTACTTGAAAAAGCTTCTTACTTATTACTTCTTACTTATTACTTAAAAAAGGGTTTATGGAAAAATTCGAATTGATGGCGCTGCCTTATGCGCCCGAGGCCTTAGAGCCGGTGATCAGTCGTGAAACCATTGCTTTTCATCATGGAAAGCACTTGGCGGCCTATGTGAACAACCTCAACGGACTGCTGGACGGCAGCGGCTTTGAAGAGGCTACGTTGGAGGAGATTGTCTGCAAGGCAACAGGCGGCATCCTCAACAATGCCGGACAGATACTGAATCATGAGCTTTACTTCGCGCAGTTCACTGGCCAGCCCACATCATCGGCTCCTACAGGGAAACTCGCAGACGCCATCGTCCGTGACTTTGGCTCGTTTGAGGCTTTCAAGGCTGAGTTTCAGAAGAAGGGCGCCACGCTCTTCGGCTCTGGCTGGGTGTGGCTGTCGGCAGATGCCGATGGCAAGCTTGTCATCACGCAGGAAGTGAATGCTGCCAACCCTGTGCAGAAAGGCTTGAAGCCTCTGCTCACTTTCGATGTATGGGAGCATGCCTATTATCTGGACTATCAGAATCGTCGGCCCGACCATCTGGCTGCCCTTTGGCAAATCATCAACTGGGAAGTGATAGAGCGGCGTTATGCCTAAGATGCCGACAGCAAAGGACATCGTTGCCTATATGGAGTCGCTGCGCAACGACGCGCAGCGAACGGTTCTTATGGGCTTTTTCAAAACCGGACCGGGCGAGTATGGCGAGGGCGATGAGTTCCTCGGGCTGAAGGTGCCGCAGACGCGGGAAGTCGTCAAGGCGGCAGGGCCCGACTTCCCGTTGGGCGAAGTTCCCGAGCTGCTGATGAACCGCTGGCATGAGGTGCGCCTCTGTGGACTGCTGATTCTCGTGGCGAAGTTCGAGCGGCTGGCCACGAAGCGCCTCGAAAACGATGCGGCTGCCATCCGCAGGCGTGACGAGATAGTGACGATGTATCTGCAGTATGCCGAGCGGGCTAACAACTGGGACTTGGTCGATTTGTCTGTGCACAAGATTCTCGGGCATTGGCTGCTGTTGCCGTCGATGCTGGGCGACAAGGACTATAAGGTGAAAATCCTCGATGAGCTTGCCGCCAGCACCTGCCTATGGAAACAGCGCATGAGCATTGTCTGTTCGTGGAAGACATCACAGCAAGGCGACCCGTCGTGGTGCCTGCGCTATGCCGAGGTGCATCTGCACCACCCACACGACCTCATGCACAAGGCCGTAGGCTGGATGCTCCGTGAGATGGGCAAGCGCTGCTCGATGGATCTGCTGAGAGCCTTTCTCCGGCAGCACGCTCACGAAATGCCCCGCACCACGCTCCGCTATGCCATAGAGAAGATGCCGGAACGTGAGCGCAAGGAGTGGCTAAGCTGACAGGAGCCCCTGAGGCGCCCTTAGCTGTTTCCGTTTTTCTCCGTCATGTATTTCCAGTAGCGGCGAGGCATGTCTTTGAGCTGCTTTCGGGGGTTCATGCGCTCGCGTATGCAGATGGCCTTGAAGTAGGTACGCCAAAGGTCCTGCAGCAGTTGGTCGTCGCTGCTGAGCACCTCATCGTTGAGCCTGCCGTTCCTGAGATTGAAGGGAACGGCGGCTTCGTCCTCGAAGGTGATGCGGATGGGAGCCTCACCCCCAGCCTCTCTCCCAGAGGAGAGGGGAGTAGATACTTCTTCCGCTGTGATTTCGCCAGTTGTGTAATGACTCCCCTCCCCTTCGCGGGCGGGGGCGGGGGTGGGGTTGTAATACCCGTAATGTCTCTTGGCGTCGTAGATCAGCCAGGGCTGGTCGTTGAAGCGGTCCTGGAAGTGGTCGATGACGATGGGAAGCACATTGTGGTCGGGCGAGACGACGGCGAGATAGGTGCCGTCCTTCGCTTTCTGAAAGCGGATGAACTGCTTCATTCTCAACTGCTCGTGCAGCACCCGTCGGGCTATGTTTGTCACGGCCAGCACGTCGGGGTCGGCAAAGTTGCGGGCAATATCTCCCTGACGGAACACCTTGCAGATATACAAGAACAGCGGCCCATTCAGCTCCCGCAGTTCCGACAGCCAACTGACGGAAATCAGCTTCATCGCCTCGCGCGATAGCCGCTTCTCCAGCCCGGCCCACACGCGCCGCGCCTTCTCTTCGTCAGTACATACCTTATATATATGCTCGCAGAACAGGGGCAGAGGGTCGCCTTCGGCCAATAACGCCTCTGGCTGTTCCTTCAAGCTGAAGGCGTCGAACACGGCCGTCAGCAGGCCGTCCATCGTTCCGTCAAACAGGTATGCCGTCATGATGACATCGGTTTCATCCGTTCAGTCTGTGGCAGGAAAATCCTCGAAATCCAGCACGAGTTGCTGCTCTTGCGCGGCCCTCTTCTGTTGGGCCTTCGAGATGAGCAGTGGCCGCAGGCGTTCAGGGCGCAGTTCGTTGATACCGACGATGGGCTGCGAGAACTGCGAGGTCAGCTCGTTGCAGGTGATGAAGTATTTCGCCTTCTTCATCACCACGCCCATCTTCTTCAGGTCGTAGGATGTGAGGCGGTTGAAGCGGCGCGAGTTCACGATGAGCCATGCCGACTTCGTGCCGAGGCCGGGCACGCGCAGCAGCTGTTCGTAGTCGGCGGTGTTGATGTCCACGGGGAAGGCCTCGGGGTGGCGCAGCGCCCAGGCCAGCTTGGGGTCCACCTCCAGGTCCAGGTTCGCGTGCTGGTCGTCGACAATCTCCTCCACCTTGAAGTGATAGAACCTGAGCAGCCAGTCGGCCTGGTAGAGCCGGTTCTCGCGCACCAGCGGCGGCTGCTTCAGCACGGGCAGGCGTGGGTCGTAGGTGTTCACGCTGACGTAGCCCGAGTAATAGACGCGCCGCATGGTGGGCTGGCCGTAGAGCATGGACGACATCTGCAGGATGTCGCGGTCGCTCTCTTTCGTCGCTCCCACTATCATCTGCGTCGACTGTCCGGCAGGCACGAAGCGTGGCGCATAGCGATACTTCTTGCGGTCTTCCTTGTTCTCCAGCACGCCTTGCTGTATCAGCTTCATGGGCAGGAACACGCTTTGGTGGTCTTTCTCTGGTGCCAACAGTTTCAGCGACTCTTCTTTGGGTATCTCTATGTTCACGCTCATGCGGTCGGCGTAGCGTCCCGCCTCGGTGAGCAGCTCCTGCGAGCAGCCGGGGATGCTCTTCAGGTGGATGTAGCCATTGAAGCGGTGCACCGTGCGCAGGTCGCGGGCAATGGCTGCCAGCCGCTCCATCGTATAGTCGGGGTTGCGCACCACGCCACTCGACAGAAACAGCCCCTCGATGTAGTTGCGGCGGTAGAACTCCATCGTGATCTCCTCCAGTTCCGAGACGCTCAGTGTCGCCCGCCTGATGTCGTTAGAGCGGCGGTTCACGCAGTAGGCGCAGTCGTACATGCAGTGGTTGGTCAGCATCACCTTCAGCAGCGAGATGCACCGCCCGTCGTCGGCAAACGAGTGGCAGATGCCGACGCCTCCCACGGTAGAGCCCACCATGCCCTGCTTGCCTTTGCGCACGGTACCGCTCGACGAGCACGACACGTCGTACTTCGCCGACTCAGCGAGTATCCGCAGCTTTTCCATGGTCTTTTCTGTCAGCATGATGTGTTAGTTGGCGAGAGGCTGGCTCCAAAAGTGCAAAAGTACGGAAAATAACCCATACGTCCAAATTTTTCTGCTGAAAAAAACAGCCGGCAACAATGTACGCTACAATGCCTGACACATTTTCCAAAGGAGGGAGCGCAAGCGAGCCCCGCTGGTCGTGTGGTGCACGTATTCGTGCACACCTACCAACTGAATAAGCGAAAGAGCCCTGTTTTTGGAGTTCTTGCCAGCTTTTTACTTCTCTGTCTGGCGTCCCCAAAAAAGTCCGAAGGCTTCGGACACTCTGTCCGAAGGCTTCGGACTCGTTGTCCGAAGGCTTCGGACTTTTCGTCCGAAGGCTTCGGACGAAAAGTCCGTAGTGTAAATAAAAATGACGGACGGCTTAAAAACAGCAAAACTGAAGGGGCGACAGCCGCCTGCGAGCCTGTCGCGGGCGAGCCGCCTGCGCTCCCTGTGCGGATGCAATAATCCATCCGCATCAGTTGAACGGGGACAGCCCGTCAGTCGTGATAAATCCAGGAGAGGAAGGAGTTGATCCACTTGATGGAGCAGCGGAACCAGCGGTAGGTGCTGACGGGCTTGCCGCCGAAGCGCAGGATGAACTCACGGAACTTGTTTTTGCGGAAGGGCAGGCCGACGTCCATGAAGAAGATGTGCTCGTAGCCCCGTGTGTGCGCATCCTTGATGGCGTGCCAGATGGTGAGCTCACGCGGATGCAGCCATGCGAAGGACTTGCGGCGGTAGGCGGCGAACCAGAGGTAGGCCTGGTGGTTGGAATAGACCACGGCGGAACAGCCTACCACGCGGTTGTGATAGCGGGTGAGATAGAGCCTGCCGTTGTCGGTCAGCTGGATGCGCTCCTTGCCTTCCTTCGGAGGCAGACCGCTGAACGAGTGGAAGAACTCGTCGGCGGGGATGTAGCGCTTGGGCTTCAGCCAGTTGTGATGGCGCAGCAGCTTCATAAACTCCTTGAAGTCGTCTTCGCTTTTCACCTCGTCGGTGATGACGCCGCGCTCGTAGGCATTGCTGATGCGCTGTTGCAGAGCGGGCGTGATGCGCTCTTCCGGTGTGCGCGAGTGCAGCGAGTTGTGGATGCTCATCCATCGCACGGGGAAATAGCGGGCAGCGCGCAGCTGACGGTAGCCGAACATCTTGTGGCTGAGGTGGCTCACCTCCACGTAGAGCATGCGCGGCCCCAGCTTTGAGGTGAGTGCCTGAATCATCTGGCCGAATAGTGAGCCCCCCCCTACGGCTCCCGAGGGGGCTTCATTTGTTTGCTTGGCGGGTGATGTGTCGCCCTTGGGGGACGCGCTCGACTTCTTGTCGCTTGCTGCCGTAGGGACGCGAGAAGGGGGGGCTTCGATGACTTTGTACACCCCTTCGCCCATGATGCGGCAGTGCATGTAATAGTAGGGCGGGAACCACGATGTGCGATAGCGTACCACAGCCAGCATCTGTGCCATGATCTGTCCGTCATCATTCTCCACCGTCACCATGTAGGGACGGTGGCGCGGCGTCTGCTGGCACAGGGCGAAGAGCTGCGGGCTGTGGAAGAAATTGTCTTCCATCAGCCCTTCGGGCAGTGTGTCGCCGCTGGTGTAGATGCTTGTGTGTGGCACTGGCAGGTTGAAGGCAGAAGGTAGAAAGATGGATGCCGGCTACTGTGCAGTGAAGGAGTAGACCTTGCCCGGCTGCGTGTCGAGGTCGTACTCATATACGGGCTTCAGGTGCAGCAGCTGAAAGTCTTTCAGCTCGGAGGAGCGCAGCGGCTCACGGATGGTGGCGGGCTGCAGCAGCTCGTTAGGGCAGTCGCCGCTGGCTTTGCGCAGATTCTTTCCCTTCAGCGGGGTATAGGAGCGCAGTCGCAGTGTGCCGCCAATGGTGGAGCGTACCACTGCGGAGCGTAGCTTGCCTTCGCTCCATGCCTCGTCGACGATGAAGCCGCCACGGGCACGCAGTCCCTTCACCTCACCCTTGCTCCACGTCGTGGGCAGGGCGGGCAGCAGCTGCACGGCACCGTCGTGACTCTGCAGCAGCATCTCGCAGATGCCGGCGGAGACACCGAAGTTGCCGTCAATCTGGAACGGCGGGTGCGCATCGAAGAGGTTGGGATAGGTGCGGCCATTAGGATACTGGCGCATCTTGGAGTCGTCGGGCAGCAGGTGCAGCATGTTCTTGATGATGGTGAAGGCGTGGTCGCCGTCGAGCATCCGAGCCCAGAAGTTCGTCTTCCATCCGAGGCTCCAGCCCGTGGCCATGTCGCCGCGTTGTTTCAGTGTGTTACCGGCAGCAGTGTATAGTTCGGGATGGCTGTATGGCGAAATCTGGTTCGAGGGATACAGTCCATAGAGATGCGAGATATGGCGGTGTTCGTCCTTCGGGTCATCGGCATCGATAATCCATTCTTGCAATTGTCCATATCGGCCAATCTGCATCGGCGGGAGCTTCTCTAAGGATGAAGTGAGAAGGGAGAGGTAAGAAGCGTCTTTGCCGAGAGCTTTACCGGCCTGCAGCGTCTGCGAGAGCACGTCGAAGGCTATCTGATTGTCCATCGTCGAGCCGGCGCAGACGTTGGTGCCTTTGCCGCGTGGGCCGTGCTCAGGCGACACGGTGGGTACGGTCATCAGCCAGCCGGCGGCCTGCTTCACTTCGCCCGTGTCGGGATACTCTTTCATGTAGTCGAGAAGGAAGTCGGCAGCACCCTTCATCACGGGATAGTACTCGGCGAGGAACTGCTTGTCGCCGGTGTAGAGGTAGTGTTGCCACAGGTGGGTGGTGAGCCAGGCACCGCCAGTGGGGAACATGCCCCAGGGTGTGCCGTCCACCGGGCCGGCGATGCGCCACAGGTCGGTGTTGTGATGGGCCACCCATCCGCGGCATCCGTACATCGTCTTGGCTGTCTCGGCGCCCGTCTCGCTCAGGTCTTTGATCATCGAGAACAGTGGCTGCTGCGTCTCGGCGAGGTTGCCGATGAGGGCTGGCCAGTAGTTCATCTCGGCGTTGATGTTGATGGTGTACTTCGAGTCCCACGGTGCGTTCATCTTGTCGTTCCACACACCCTGCAGGTTGGCGGGCTGTCCGCCAGGCTGGCTGGAGGAAATAAGGAGGTAGCGCCCATACTGCATCATCAGTGCCACGAGGTCGAGGTCGGTGGGATTTTCTGAGAAGGCGGTCACGCGTTTGTCGGTTTCCATAGCGGACGCAGCCGTCTTGGGCAGCGTCAATGACACGCGGTCGTACTGCTCCTTGTACTTTTTCACATGGGCGTTGAACAGCTTCTTGTATGGTTTGCCGTGAATGGAGGCCAGCGTCGCGTTGTTCTTCTTCACGGGGTTGCCGCTGACATCGTGGTAATTGACGAAGTTGGTGGCGGCGGTGATGTAGAGCGTGGCGGTGGTGGCATCGTCTATGCTCAGTTTGTCAACGCCGCGCTCCACCTCGCCGTCGGTCTCCACCAAGATGCGGCACTCGGCTTTCAGTCCGGCTGGGATGCCTTCCTGCTCCACACCTTCGACAACAGCTGCCAGCTCGTTGACTTTTCCTGCGATTCCTTCATGGGATGACACCGTAAACACGTTGGATTTCAGCTGGGTGTCGAAGCTGATGTCAAACTCCAGCTCCTCTTTCTTGCTGGCTTTGAGCTGCATGATGATGACATTGTCGGCCTGCGATGCGAAGACTTTACGCTCATACTTCACACCCTTATATATATAAGATGTATACGCGACAGCGTTGGCCAGGTCCAGCTCGCGGCGATAGTTGGTCACGTCCTTATGGTCCAGCGACAGCTTCATACTGCCTAATGGCAGGAACCTCATGCCGTGGGGGCCTTTGACGAAATGCTGGTCGATGAGTTTCGATGCCTCAAACTCCTTCCCTTGGAAAATAAGACGGCGCACTTGGTCCAAGGCTACGAGCGACTCCGTGGAGTTGTTGTTGTGGGGCGAACCGCTCCAGAAGGTCTCTTCGTTCAGCTGAATCTCTTCCGTGTCGGTGCCGCCATAGACCATGGCGCCTAAGTGGCTGTTGCCAATGGGCAGGGCCTCAAGCCAGTGGCGGGCGGGCTGACCGTACCAAAGTGTGTGCTGCTGTGCCATCGTAGTCATGGCAAAAAGAAGGAATAGCGGTAAAAGAAAAAATCGTTTCATAGTGCTTTGCTTAGTTATTGTTTTGTGTGCAAAGGTACATAAAAGTTAGGAGTTTAGCGTGAGGAGTGATGATTTATCTGAGGCGGCTTAACTTTTTTTGGATAAAAAACTCCTAATTCTTCACTTCATACTCCCAAATTTTCACTACCTTTGCAAAAATTTCTAAAGAAAAGACAATTATGACAAACTTCAAAGACCTGGCGCAGCTGCGCCGTTCTCACAGAAAATTCACCGATGAGGAGATAGATGGCGAAGATGTACGCCTGATTATGCGTGCAGCCCTGATGGCCCCGACGAGCAAAGGGCAGCGGGCGTGGCAGTTTGTGGTGGTTGACGACAAGATGGACTTGGAGAAGCTCAGCGATGCCAAAGACCTGGGCGGGCAGTTCATCAAGGGTGCCCCGTTGGCCATCGTGGTGCTGGGCGACCCCATGCAGAACGACTGCTGGGTGGAGGACGGCTCCATTGCAGCCATCTCCATGCAGTATCAGGCCGAGGAGCTGGGCTTAGGCTCATGCTGGGTGCAGATGCGCGGCCGGGGGCTGAGCGACGGCACCACGGCCGACACCGTCATACGCGGCATCCTCGACATTCCCGAGAACTTCAGCGTGCTGTGTGTCATCGCTGTGGGCCACAAGGCCGACGAGCGCAAGCCGCAGAACGAGGACAAGCTGAAGTGGGAGAATGTACACATCGGCAAGTTCTGAACAATAAACGTTAACCAATAAACGTTGAACAATAACCTGTAGTCCAGTGAAAATAGTGTTTGTAGGGGCGGGGCGCTTGGCCACGCAGTTTGCTAAGGCCCTGTGCGCCAAGGGTCACACCATTGCGGCGGTCTTCAGCCGCACGATGGACAGCGCCGCCGCGCTAAGCCGTGTGGTCGGCGGTTTTCCCACCGACAGCATCGCCGCCCTTCCCGTTGATGCCGATGCCTACATCATCGCCGTGAAGGACTCGGTGCTGCCAGCGCTCATTGCCCAGCTGAAGGAGGGTAGGGAAGAGCGCCCCATGTTCCATACGGCAGGCAGCGTACCCATGTCGGTCTTCGAAGGTGTGCGCCACCACGGCGTCATCTATCCCATGCAGACCTTCTCGAAGGAACGCGACGTTGACTTCACGCATCTGCCTTTCTTCATGGAAGCTAACGATGACCTCGCCCTGCAAGTGGCCTCCGAACTGGCGACCTCCGTCAGCGACAACGTGCGCCAGCTGAGCAGCGACGGCCGCCGCCACCTGCACCTCGCCGCCGTCTTCGCCTGCAACTTCTCCAACCACTGCTACACGCTGGCCGCCGACATCCTGGAGCGCCACGGCGTGCCCTTCGATGTGCTTCTGCCTCTCATCGACGAGACGGCGCAGAAGGTGCACACCCTGCATCCCCGTGAGGCACAGACAGGCCCCGCCGTGCGCTACGACGAGAATGTTATCAACGCTCAATTACAGCTCCTTGCTGACGAGCCGCTCAAGCAGCAGGTGTATGACTTGATGAGCAAAAGTATTCACGATGATCAACTACGACCTTAGAAAAATCCGCGCCATCATCTTCGACGTCGATGGCGTCCTCTCCTGCGAGACCGTCACAATGGGTGCCGACGGCATCCCCATGCGCACGGCCAACATCAAGGACGGCTATGCCCTGCAGCTTGCCGTGAAGCTGGGTCTGCGCATGGCCATTATGACTGGTGCCAACGTCGAGGCGGTGCGTCACCGCTACGAGGCGCTGGGCCTCACCGACGTGTTCATCGGCTGCTCGGTGAAGATGCGTACCTACGAGGCGTTTTTGGAGCAGTACGGCCTGAAGGACGAGGAGGTGATGTATATGGGCGACGACATCCCCGACCTCGAGGTGATGCGCCGCGTGGGCTGCCCCGTCTGTCCGAAAGACGCTTGCCCTGAAGTGAAAGAAGTGAGCCTTTACGTCAGCCACTGCTGCGGAGGCCGCGGCTGTGCCCGCGACGTCATCGAGCAGACCCTGCGCGCCCAAGGCCTCTGGCAGATGAACGCCACCGCCTTCGGCTGGTAACCCCCGCCAAAAGAACAAAAAAAACTTCGCGTAAGCTGCGGCACCGCCGCAGCCCCCCTCTCTCCCCATGTTAGACAACCTCAAGAACTACCGTATCATCCTGGCCAGCAACTCGCCGCGCCGCCGCGAGCTGCTTGCCGGCCTCGGCATCAGCTACGAGGTGCGCACCCTGCCCGGCATCGACGAGAGCTATCCCGCCGACCTGCCCGTGGAGCAGATAGCCGAGTACATAGCCACCGAGAAAGCCGCCGCCTATCAGAAGCAGATGGCCGCCGACGAGCTGCTCATCACCGCCGACACCATCGTCGTGGTCGCTGGCGAGGTGATGGGCAAGCCGCATGATGCCGACGATGCCCGCCGCATGTTGCACAAGCTGAGCAACTGCACCCATCAGGTCATCACTGGCGTCTGTCTCACCACCACAGAGAAGCAGCGCCGCTTTTCCGTGAAGACTGATGTCACCTTCAAGGCCCTCACCGACGAGGAGATAGACTACTACATCACTCATTACCGCCCCTTCGACAAGGCCGGGGCCTACGGCATACAGGAGTGGATAGGCTACATCGGCGTGACAGGCCTTAACGGCAGCTACTTCAACGTGATGGGGCTGCCCGTGCAGCGCATCTACACCGAACTAAGCTCTTTTTAGCTTTGTATGATTCTTGTGTTCCTTCGGTTCTTTCAGTCGCTACGCTTAGTGAAAGCGGCGGAGCCGAGCGGCAAGCGGCAGAGCCGAGCCAACATCCCTCCCCTTCATGGCACAAAAATTCAGGCTACTTTTGGTTGAATCGTCGAAAGAATTCAACCAAAAGTAGCCTGATTGACTGGCGGCTTGCTTTCTCGCAGGATAAAGAAGCCTCTGCGTGAACAATTACAGCTGATACTCCAGCATCACCATGCTGTAGGGCTGCAGGTCGAGCGAGAACTTCTTCTTGGCCTTCACCTGCTCGGTCTTCGGGGCGATGGGCTGGGCATCGAAGGTGTTCTCGTCGTCAGCGTTGCCGCTGAGCGTGGTCATCGTGGCAAACTTCTTCAGGCCGAAGCGCCCCAGGTTGATGTTGGCCTTCTTCGGCTGGTCGCCGGCGTTGACGAGCTTGACGAAGAGCTTGCGCGTCTTCACATTGAGGATGACGCTCTGGCCGTAGTGCACGTTCTCCTGCGGCTGGATGACACCGGCAGCGTCGCCCTCAAACGTGACGCAGTCGCCGTAGTAATATTGGCCGCTCGACTGTCCGAACAGCTGCTGCACATAGTAGCTGCAGGTGAGGAACGGGCGCTCGTTGTCGTAGTAGATGAGGTCGGGGTTCCACTGTGTGCCGTTCTTGCGGGCGAAGAGGGGTGCGTAGCTGGTCATGCAGACCACGTCGGCGTTGCGCTCTACGTGCAGCAGATACAGGCCTTCGGCCAGCGCGTCGATGAGCTTCTTGTCCTTGGCTGCATACTCGCCTAAGTAAACCTTCGTCTTGCGGTCGCGCGGATAGTTGTCATACTGGCGCTTGTTCAGGAAGTAGTCGTTCTTTTCGTAGTAGTGCTCGTCGAGGATGGGCATGTCCAGCTCTTCGGCCAGCTTCCAGCCTGCTTCATAGTCGGGGTTGTCTTTGTGGGAACCGGGGCCGGCAGTGCCTACGATGACAATCTCGGGATGGGCTTTCGTCACGCGCTCATAGATATACTTGAAGCGCTCGATGAACTCGGGCGAGATCTTCTCCTCGTTGCCTATGCCTAAGTATTTCAGGTTGAAGGGGGCAGGGTGGCCGGCGTCGGCACGCATCTTCGCCCATTTGTTGGTGGCGGGGTCGCCGTTGGCCCACTCAATGAGGTCGATGGCCTCAGCCACCCACTCGTCCATCTCCGACATGGGTACGACGTCCTGAGCCTGCGTGGGCCACATGTTCCATCCGCCGTTGGTGCCCTGACAGCTCACGCCGCTGGGCAGGATGGGCACGGGCTCCATGCCGAGATCCTCGCAGAACTGGAAATACTCATAGTAGCCCAATCCGCAGCTCTGGTGATAGCCCCAGGTGTTCTTCAGCTGGCGGCGCTGCTCGCGGGGACCGATGGTAGTCTTCCAGCGGTAGGTGTTCCAGAAACCGTCGCCACCGCCGTGCACCACGCATCCGCCAGGGAAGCGCATGAACTTCGGGTTGAGGTCGGCCAGCGCCTGAGCCAAGTCTTTACGCAGGCCGTGGCCTTTGTAGGTGTCCTCGGGCATGAGCGACACCTGGTCGATGTCGAGGTCGCCCACGGTGAGGACAAGAATCTGCAGGTTGGCGTTCTTGCAGTCCTCAGAGGGTGTGAGCACGGCCTCATATTTCTTCCACGAGGTGCTGCTGACGTTGAGTGTTGTCTCATCGAGCACCGTGGGGTCGGCGCCCCAGCCCTGTCCGGGCTTGGCCAGCACCACGCGTACCTGCTTGGCGCCGCCGATGTTGCGGAAGAATACGGAGAAGTCGTACTTCGCGCCGGCCTTGACGCTGATGCCGTCGAAGCCATCGTTCTGCAGGCCGAAGCCTTTCCAGCCTTTGTAGTCGTGGAACTCCCTGGTGCGCTCGGTGTGCAGGCGCATGTAGGTGGCGTTGTTGGGATGCAGCGGGTTGTCCATCCTCACCTGCACCGTGCCGAGGGAATGGCCCGGGCGGATCTGTCGCCATGCTGTGCCGGCGCCCCATCCGTCGCGGTCGGCAGGGCTGAATTCGAAGGAGCCGTTCTGCACCAGCTCGGCATAGAGACCGCCGTCGGCAGAGTTGTTGATGTCCTCGAAGAAGATACCGATTAGTTCGTCACTGATGGCCTTGCCGCCCTTCGGGGCGCTCATAGGCCGCTGGGCGCTGAGGCCCATGGTGGCCGCCATCAACAGGGCAGCCATTGCTGTAAGTTTCTTCATTAAATGGGTAGTGTTAGTGAATAATTGTTAGCTGCTGTTAGTGCTGGCGGAAGTTCCACTTCGAGTTGTCGCTCGAGAAGTCGTACTCGGCCAGGGTGGGCGTTGAGTCGCCGGCACTGTAGAGGCAATATTTCTGGTTCTTGCCCTGCTGTCCTGGAATGACGTAAGGCATGATGCGGTAGGTGCCGTCGGTGAGCTGCTCGATGCGCCAGAGCTGCTCGTCGAGGTCGGCCAGTTCCTTGGTGACGACCTCCAGCTTGTCAGTGGCAGTCAGTGCGCGGTTGGTGCCCTCAATGCGGATGACGTAGAGCGGTCCTGCGATGGTGCCGCCCCGCTGGGGTACGGGAACGACCTGCCAGCGCTGGTGCGGGCGGAACATGTAGTCGCCAATGCGCACGGCCACTTCGCCTGCGGGCCATGTGCCCTGAACCTCAGCCAGCGTCTGGTTGGCCACCGGCTTGGGAGCTTCCTGCATCTGGTCGCGGTTGAACCAGCCCTGGCGGGCCACCTGCATGCGCACGAAGTCGACGGCCAGCTCCAGTGAGTAGCCGCGGCGCTCGCTCTCAATCTCATAGACGCCGTCCTTGATTTGCTCGCCGGCGTAGGGCCAGTCGTTCTTCCACAGCAGCGGACGGATGGCCAGAGTGGAACGGCCGCCCATGTCGAAGTCGGCTTCCCAGTGGAACGACATGATCTCCACGCCTTCATCTAAGATGGTACGTCCGAAGTGTCCGGCGCCGGTCTTGCGGTCGCCGGCGGCGATGACCATGCGGCCTCCGCCGTGGTACATGTCGCGGCCCACATTATCTATATAGGGACCCTCGACGCTGCGTGAGCGGCCTACCACGATGTTATAGGTAGAGTTCACTCCGTCGCAGCAGGTGCCGTGTGTGCCGAGCAGGTAGTACCAGCCGTTGCGGTAAATGAGGTCGGTGGCTTCGCAGTCGATGGCGATGTCCTTCTCCTTGTTGCCGCTGACGCGGAATCCTGTCTTCGGGTCCAGCTCGATGAGGCGTATGGTGCCGAAGTAGGTGCCGTAGCTCACCCAGAGGCGGCCCGTCGTGGGGTCGAGCAGCATGCCGGGGTCGATGGCGTCCTGGTCTTCCATGCCGTCGCTGCTGCACACCTCCACAGCGGTGCTCCACTTGAAGTCAGGGCTCTTCGGGTCCAGCGTCTTGTTCCACATGGTGAGGATGCGGCCGCTGTGGCCGCCGCCCAGTCCGCCGCCGGTAGCACCATAGATGCAGAGGTAGCGGTCGCCTATTTTCATCACGTCGGGAGCTGCGCCGCCGCCGGGACGGTCAGCGCCGCTGTTCCACGTCCAGCCGTTCTCGCTGATGAGACCGCCGCCGCCCGTGCCGAAGGTGTACCACTTGCCGTCGCACTCAGCCAATGTTGAAGGGTCATGGATGTAGGGAGCGCCCACCTGCGCCGCTACGTGGCTGAATGAAAAATGAGAAATGATGATGGATAAGCCAATCAGATATTTCGTTTTCATAATCAATTGGATTCGTTATTTTCGTTATTTTTCGTTATTTTCGTTATGTCGTTTTTCGTTATCACGTTATCACGCCTTTTCGTTATCACGTTATAACGTTATCACGTTATTACGCTTTTTCGTTATCACGTTATCACGTTATCACGCCTTTTCGTTATCACGTTATCACGTTATTTCTGGGACAACGTTACCTCATAATTCGTGACGGGCTTGCCTTTCTCGTCGAGGAAGCGCACGCAGAAGTCGCTCATGCCTGGGCCGTTGATGACGGCACCGCGCAGAATGTTGCGGCCTTTCTTCAGGGTGAGGCGTGGCGACATGGCGTCATCCTTCACCATGCGGCGGTCGCCGCTGAGCAGCAGAACTTCCTCGCCGTTGAGCCACCACATGGAGGCTGAGTTGGAACCGACGGCGAGACGCACGTTCTCGATGTCCTCGGGGCAGTCGATGACGGTGACGGCCCAGAAGAGCACGCCATAGACCTTCGTGCCCCACTTCTCGGCAAAGCGGAACAACTTGACGTTGAACATATTGCTTTCCAGAGCGTGCCATGTCAGCGTCTGCTTCACGGTCTTCACCTGTGGGCCTTCGGGCATCTGCTGGGCACCGCGGCCAAAGCCTGCCGGGGCCTGCTCCTGCTGGAACACGGCGTTCACCTTCTGGCCGTCCTTCGGCAGGATGGTCTGCTGTCCCTTGAAGTATTCGCGGTTGAAGTGTTCGCGCAGGTAGCTGTCGGTGAAGACGGTGTTACCGCTGTTGGGCTTGTCGATGGGGTCAAGGAGCATCCAGCGGCGGATGAAGCCTTCCTCATCGGGCTTGGCAGCCGGAGCGTTGGCTGCTACGGGCGTGAAGTAGTCGGGGCGGTTCTTGAACTGCACCCAGTCGACGCTGAGGGCGCCGTTGCCCTCGTTGGTAATGACCAGGTTGGTGACATCCTTCGGCGTGTACTCCAGATTGACAGACTGCGTGAGCCACTGGTTGGTGAGGTCGCGGCGGAAACGGGCCATCATGGGGTCAGAGGTAGGCTCGGGCTTCACCGTCAGCTTGACGCGGGCAATGACTTTGCCCTTCTCGCTCTTGTCGCGGACGCACAGCTCAGTGTTGTCGGAAGCTTTGACGTTGATAATCATATAACCGTCTTTGAGGCAGCTGAAGTCTACATCGTTGTATCTCAGCCAGCTGCCCTTTGTCGGCAGGGTGGCTTCGTAGCTGCGGAAGGTGTTGACAGTGTCGATGAGCTGCGACGTCACTCCTGCGCTGGCGCTGCTGTAGCGGTCGATCTCGATCTTCTCAGTAGCCTTGTTGATGCCTACGCCGCGCATGGTCTGCTTCACCTCCTGGATGGTGCCGTCGGCATTGAAGAACAACTTCTCGATGCAGGCCGATCGGCGCTTGTCGTCGCGGGGCGAGAAATAATTGTGATGATAGAACAGGTACCACTGGCCCTTGTAGTTGACGATGCTGTGGTGGTTGGTCCAGCATCCGTTGGGCTGTTCGGCCATGATCAGTCCTTTGTATTCATACGGGCCCATGGGGCTTTTGCTCATGGCGTAGCCGAGGACTTCGGTATTCTCTCTGACGTATGGATAGGTCAGGTAGTAGTTGCCGTTGTATTCAAAGGCAAACGGCCCTTCTGCCTGACGGTTGGGCAGGTCTTTGAGGCAGTGAACGCCTACCATCTCCATCTCGCGCTCACCCCATTTGACAATCTCCTTCGGGTTGTCGTCGGCCAGTTCCTTCATGTTGGGCTTGAGCTTGGCGCATCGTCCGTTGCCCCAGAAGATATAGGCGTTGCCGTCGGATGCCTGCAGCACGCACGGGTCGATGCCGTTGATGCCCTTGATGGGCTGTGGCTCGGGAATGAACGGCCCCTCCGGGCGGTCGGCTATGGCGACACCCACGCCGAAGCCACGCCCGCCTTCAGCCGGAGTGGACGGGAAATAGAAGTAATACTTTCCGTTCTTCTCCACGCAGTCGGGAGCCCACATCGAGTAGGAGTTGGGTCGTACCCAGGGCACTTTGTTCTGCGTGACTATCACACCGTGGTCGGTCCAGTCGGTGAGGTTGTCGGACGAGAACACGTGGTAGTCTTCCATGCAGAACCAGTCCTTTCGTGGATAGTCCTCGGCGGGGTAGATGTCGTGAGAGGGGTAGAGATAGACGCGCCCGTTGAACACACGGGCTGTCGGGTCAGCCGTGAACTGGTCACGGATGATGGGGTTCTGGGCTGTCGCCATAAACGGCGCGACCAAAAGCAACAAGCTGATGATTCTCTTCATTGTATTGTTAGTATTAGGTGTTACTGACACAAGCCTTAACATGGTGCAAATGTACAAATAATAAATAGGATAGCAGCAACACGGACGTTTCATTTTATATATTAAATTGTCTCATACATGAAAAAAGGCAATAAAATCGGCGCCTATTAATAATAATAATGTATAACTTTGCAGCAAATAACCTCTATTTATCAAAACCAAAAACAAGACACATGAAAAAATTTTTCTTCGCCCTGATGGTGCTGGCAACAATGGGCAGCACTGCCATGTGGGCACAGTGGCGTCTGGTTGACCCCAGAGCAAATGTCGGTCTGAAAGATGCCTACAAAGACTACTTCACCATTGGCGTTGCCGTCAACCAGCGTAACGTGAGCGATGAGGCTCAGATGGCTCTCATCATGAAAGAGTTCAACAGCGTGACGGCTGAGAACGACTGGAAGCCGGGAGAGATACACCCGCAGGAGGGCGTATGGAACTTTGAGAAGGCCGACAAGATTGCTAACTTCTGTCGCCAGAACGGCATCAAGATGCGCGGCCACTGCCTGTGCTGGCACTCGCAGTTTGCCGACTGGATGTTCACCAACAAGAAAGGCAAGCCCGTCAAGAAGGAGGTGTTCTACGAGCGCCTGCGTGAGCACATCCACACCGTGGTGAACCGCTATAAGGACGTGGTCTATGCCTGGGACGTGGTCAACGAGGCCATGGCCGACGACGGTCGTCCGTTTGACTTCGTCGATGGTAAGCTCGTCAAGGCCAGCCCCTATCGTCAGAGCCGTCATTTCAAACTCTGCGGCGACGAGTTCATCGCCAAGGCCTTCGAGTTCGCCCGTGAGGCCGATCCCGACGTCCTGTTGTTCTACAACGACTACAGCTGCGTCGACAACGGCAAGCGCGAGCGCATCTACGAGATGGTGAAGAAGATGAAAGAAGCCGGTGTGCCCATCGACGGTATCGGCATGCAGGGCCACTACAACATCTATTTCCCCGAGGAGGAGCAGTTGGAGAAGGCCATCACCCGCTTCAAGGAGATTGTCAAGCACATCAACATCACCGAACTCGACCTCCGTACCAACACCGAGAGCGGTGGTCAGCTGATGTTCTCTCGTGGCGAGGCTAAGCCCCAGGCTGGCTACATCGCTACGCTGCAGGAGGACCAGTACGCTCGTCTGTTCAAGGTCTTCCGCAAGCACGCCGACGTCATCGACAACGTCACCTTCTGGAATCTCAGCGACAAGGACTCTTGGCTCGGTCTTGGCAACCATCCGTTGCCCATCGACGAGAACCTCAAGGCTAAGCGTTCGTTCCAGATCATCCGCGACTTCGACGCCGCTGCCGACAAGCGCGTGCCGAAGGACGACTGGGTGCCCAACCCCATGAACCAGCCCGGACAAGAGTATCCGCAGGTAAACAGCGAGGGCTTCGCCCGCTTCCGTGTGGAGGCTCCAGATGCTAAGTCGGTCATCGTCAGCCTCGGTCTTGGTGGCCGTGGCGGCACTGTGCTCCGCAAGGATAAGGACGGCGTGTGGACAGGCACCACCGAGGGTCCGATGGATCCCGGTTTCCACTACTACCACCTGACCATCGACGGCGGTGTGGTCAACGATCCCGGCACTCACAACTACTTCGGCTCCTGCCGTTGGGAGAGTGGTATCGAGATCCCCGCTCCCGATCAGGACTTCTACGCTTGGCGCAAGGACATTCCTCACGGCAATATCCAGAAGGTGGACTTCTGGTCTGAGAGCACAGGCAAGATGCAGACCTGCAACGTCTATCTGCCAGATGGCTACGGCAAGCTCGTGAAGGGTAAGAACGGCAAGCTCACCCAGGAGCGCTACCCCGTGCTCTATCTGCAGCACGGCTGGGGTGAGAACGAGACCAGCTGGCCCGTACAGGGTAAGGCTGGCATCATCATGGACAACCTGATTGCCGACGGCAAGATCAAGCCCTTCATCGTCGTGATGGCCTACGGTCTGACCAACGACTTCAAGTTCGGCACCATCGGCAAGTTCACCGCCGAGGAATTTGAAAAGCTGCTCATCGACGAGCTCATCCCCGTCATCGACAAGCAGTTCCTCACCAAGCCCGACAAGTGGAACCGTGCTATGGCCGGTCTCTCGATGGGAGGCATGGAAACGAAGCTCATCACCCTGCGCCGTCCTGAGGTATTCGGCTACTGGGGACTGCTCTCTGGCGGCACCTACATGCCCGAGGAGATCAAGGATCCTAAGTGCGTGAAGTACATCTTCGTAGGCTGTGGCGACAAGGAGAACCCCGACGGCATCAACAAGAGCGTCGAGGCCCTGAAGGCTGCCGGCTTCAATGCCGAAGGTCTCGTCTCCGAGAACACCGCCCACGAGTTCCTCACCTGGCGCCGCTGCCTCTACAAGATGGCCCAGAGCCTGTTCAAATAAATCTTTATTTGATACCATACAATAAGGATGTGCCAATCGGCACATCCTTATTTTTTACGTTTGAAAGTATCGTGTGTGACTACAATGGTGTGGAATGTTGGAGCGCAAGAGAGCTTCAAAAGTTATTAGGTTATTCCAAATGGGACAAATTCCAAAATGTCATCGAGAAAGCCAAGAAAGCCTGCACAAATGCAGATGAGGTTGTTGACAACCATTTTCCCCAAGTGGAGAAATTGGAGGGTAAGAAAGTCGTGTGAAGATACAGGGATGACTATTAAGGATCATTTTGCTGACGTCAACAAAATGATAGACCTAGGGCGATAAAGACGCAAAAATAGACAAATAGATTTACCATAAGTATTATATTTAAGGTTAACAATGTTTGAGAGTCGCTGGCATGTGAATGTCGGCGGCTTTTTATGTAACAGTGGGACGGTTCTTCCGTTATAACAAAAGAACCGTCCCCCTGTTTCTAAGCGTTTTTGAAAGCTTCCTCAGCGTCGGTGGTAGCCACGATGTTCACATCGTCGAAGCCACTCTGGCGCATCTCCTCGGCAACACCCTCGGGAGAGAACACGTCGTAAAGACAGATTTCACTTGTCAGACCCATCATCAGGGCCGACTGAGCCATGCTCGAACCAATCATGCCAGCAGCACCGACGATGGTCAATTTTTCGTTTGTT
>JAEEGL011161039.1_pt1 | contig 37240 bp, 33 predicted proteins | sample 9134231 | NCBI WGS metagenome assembly JAEEGL01 (sample SAMN16246548, study PRJNA631951) | gut metagenome | biome: gut microbiome; feature: rumen; material: fiber-attached | host: Bos | place: Iran: Karaj | collected 2018-10 | reverse complement strand
CCTTTTTCCCACAGATCTGGGGCAGCGATAATACGGATGCACTTTGCCGGACCCGGATCCAGGAGGGATACAGCTTCGGCTATCCCCTCAGCACCGTTTCCGCCCATGTATCCGCCAGCCCAAACCACCAGACCCTCCGGGATACCCCACTGGATACCCGGTTCAACGTTGCCGCTTTCGGTATCCTAGGGTATGAATGCGACGTGAGAGACTTGCCTGCGCGGCAGAAGGCGGAGATCTCCGGGCAGATCGCATTGTACAAGCAGTGGCGGGAAGTCCTGCAGTTTGGTCGTTTTTACCGCGGACGCTCGGGAAACATTCATGAATGGACGTGTGTTTCTCCGGATGGCCGCCGTGCAGTGGGATTCCTTTCACAGGAGCTGTCGGAGCCCGGGCGGAGTTATGCAAGCTTCTTCCCCAAGGGCCTAGATCCGGAACAGCGATACCGGTTTTACAGCCTGGAACAAAAGGTCGATATCCTCAGGTTTGGCGGTCTGATCAACAGCCTTTCGCCGGTTCATGTCAAGCCGGGTTCTTTTATTCACCGGCTGATTGATCGATTCATTCAGCAGCCGGGTGAAACGGAGGAACACACCGCTTCAGGTTCCCTGCTCATGTCCGGGATCGTGCTCAAGCCCGGCTTTGCAGGCACCGGTTACAATGACCAGGTGCGGTTCTGGGCCGATTATTCTTCCAGAATGTATTTTATGGAAGCGGTTGACGAATGAAGCTTACGTTCACGAAGAACCATCAGTTTTCCATCACCACAAGAAAGAAGTTGATTTGAGATGAAGAAGAAAGCAATTGACGCGGGGATCTGTATTCTGCTGTTTCTGGTTCTCATCGTTTTAGTTAAGACCGTCGATGTGCAGGAGATCGGTCCGGAGGACACCAGCATCGGCCTTGCTACGATCAATGGAGCGATCCATGAAGCCACCGGCGTGAAAATGATCTGGTATAAAGCCACGAATTACCTGGGTTATTTCTCCATTTTGACAGCGGTATGCTTCGCAGGCCTGGGGGTTTATCAGCTTATCCGGCGCAGGAGCCTTCTGAAGGTCGACCGTGAGATCCTGGCCCTTGGCTGCCTGTATGTTGTCCTTGCTGTCTGTTATCTTCTCTTTGAATTCGTGATCATCAGCGAGAGGCCGGTCATTATGCCCGGTGACGAGCATGTTGAGGCCTCCTTCCCCTCTTCCCATACCATGCTGTCCTATGTGATCCTGGGGAGCGCGATGACCGTCCTCGGCAAGTATTTCCGAAGCGGAAAGCTCTGCAGCGTGCTGCAGGCGGTTTTCGGTGTGCTGATCATGGTCGCGGTGTTCGGCAGGCTGTTTTCCGGAGTGCACTGGTTCACGGATATCCTTGGCGCAATTCTTCTCAGCGCCGCATTGCTTTTCCTGTTTGCAGGCGTTATGGAACTGCCGGAGAAGCATCGGCAAGAATAATACAATCGGTCCTCCGGGATTCCCGGAGGACCGATTCCTTGTTCTTACATTCGGCTTCGCATCCATTTCTCTACCAGCGGAGAAACGACGGCATCCGTATCCCGCAAAAGATCGTTGTGCATTCCGGATACGGCGTCAAACTGCATGTGTGCAGGATCGGCTCCTTTCTTCGGCCAAAATGGAAGGCCTTCTCCGTTCGGATCGCCGTTTCTGACAAAATTCACCCAATAACGGTGAATCAGATCCGATAGCGCTTTATCCTCTTCCCGATAGGGCTGAATCATACCGAAATCCGGTTTGGCATCCAGATTACCAAAGACATAGGGGATCTCCATTCCGTGAGAAGCACCCATGGGAGTCAGACGCCTTGCAAACACATAGTGCCAGGTGGGAAGCCCTTGATCCAGTGCGCGGATCTTTGCCCATGCAAGATGCCTTCCATACCAATAATCCCGAGCCAGAGCGTCGGCTTTCTTGTTCATATCCGGAATATCCCGGTACAGATCCTCGGGAAGACCGAGCCGTTTGAAAACCGTAGGGATGTATGATTCCGCAGCGCTGCGGCTGCCTTCGTCCAGATTGCTCCCGAGAATGATCGGAATGCCCTCCCCGCGGTTCTGCAGCATCAGTTCACCCTGCGGTCCCGGCAGGAACGCTCCATCGATCACGGCTGCGCAGATCTGATGGACACGCTTCATCATGGGATCTCCTTCCCGGTACATCTCCGTGAAAGGTACGCGGCGGAACTCCTCCAAGGAACTGCAGCCAAAGCTCTCTGCCAGAGCCTTGCCCCATTCCTCTGCTTCCTGAACAGGGACATCCCGTTCAGGCTGGAAAATATCGCCGCTCTGACAGATCGCGCCATGGAGGAATCCTCTCGCGGCAGGCGAATTCATCAAGGCACAGCAGCTGGCGCTGCCTGCGCTCTGACCGAAAACGGTGACACGGTCCGGATCTCCCCCGAAGTTTTCGATATTCTCCCGGATCCATTTCAGTGCGGCAAGCTGATCTCTGTGTCCGAAATTCCCCACATACTCATGGATGTTTTCTCTCCGCATATCCGGATGACACATGAAGCCCAAAACGCCGACACGGTATCCGACGGTCACCAGGATCACACCGTCCCGGGCAAAAGCGCTGCCGTCGTTAACCGGACTATCGGCGTTGCCTCCCTGCAATGCGCCGCCGTAGAACCAGACCAGGACAGGGCAGCTTTCCTGGGGATGATCCGGCGCCCAGATATTCAGATACAGGCAATCTTCGCTCATTTCGTGACTGCCTAAGCTGCTGTTGGGAAACAGCACCTGCACCGGCATGGGCGGTTTTCTTGCAGCATCCCGGATCCCTAGCCAGGGATGCGCCGGATGGGGACCTTTCCATCTAAGATCACCTACCGGAGGCGCTGCATAGGGAACGCTCCAGAATACCGCTACTTCGCCGTCGCTGGAGCCCCGCAGCAGGCCCTCCCTGCATTTTACGAGCTTTTCCATCTTCTGTTCTCCCTAAATCTATGATTACTGATTGTTTACATTATATCGGGGGGAATGAGTGATTGCAAGAATCCCTGTAAAATTGCCATTGTCCGCCGTCCGCGTCTTCCGGTATGTAAGCGCTGGAAGATACACTTTCCAGTCTGAGAGAACGATTTTCGATGAATATTCAGATACAGGGCTTTCCAGGAATGATATCTGGTGCTATAGTATTCTTGTTATGCGATATAAGCAACATACTGCCTGCGGATAAAGAGGGAATAGAATGAAAGTAAAGATCACTTCAGACAGCACCTGCGATCTCTCCCCTGAGCTGGTGAGCCGATATGATATCGGTATCCTTCCCCTGCTGATCACCTTCGGTGAAAAGACATATCGGGACGGGGTCGATACCACACCGGCAGATATCTATCGATTTGTCGAGGAAACCGGATCTCTGCCCAAAACCTGTGCTTTGAATACCGCCGAGTATGAAGAGTTTTTCCGCAGTTGGACAGAGCAAGGATACGCCCTGGTCCACTTTTGTATCGGCGGCAGGTTTTCTTCCACCTGTCAGAATGCCTGTATTGCCGCTGCAGATATGGAAAACGTATTTGTCGTGGATTCCGAAAATCTTTCCTCCGGGCAAGGGCTGCTTGTACTGCGGGCTGCCGAACTTCAGCAGCAGGGGCGGAGTGCAAAGGAGATCTATGAAGCCTGCACTGCGCTTGCGCCTTATGTGGAAGCCAGTTTTGTCCTGGACGATCTGGAATACCTGGTGAAGGGCGGACGCTGCTCCGGCGTCGCCGCATTCGGTGCAAATCTTCTGAAGCTAAAGCCATGTATCGAAGTGCGATCCGGTATTATGGAGCCGACAAAGAAGTACCGCGGAAAGATCCAGAATGTGATACTTGAGTATGTGACAGATCGGCTAACCGGCCGGAATGATCTGGATAAGAGCAGGATCTTTATCACCCATACCCGCTGCGAGCAGGAGTGGGTAGATGCGGCAAGAAATAAGGTCATGGAACTGGTCCCGGACTTTAGTGAGATCCTGGATACGACCGCGGGCGCAACCGTCACGACCCACTGCGGTCCCAGCACTCTCGGTATCCTCTTTATCCGAAAGCCATAGAAGGAGGCAGATATCAATGGCTGAGCCGTTTATTCTTTCCTGCGAATCTACGGTCGATCTCCCCTATTCCTATATTCGCGAAAGAGAGATGCCTGTCCTGTTCTATACCTATCTGGTTAACGGACAGGAGTATGTGGACGACATGGGACGCGATCCCGAAGCGCTGCCCAGTTTTTATCAGATTTTGCGTGAGGGTCATTTGCCCACTACATCGCAACTGAACCTGCAGACCTATCTGGATTATTTTGAAACCCTTCTTCCCCGGGGGGATGTTCTGCATATCGCTTTTGGTTCCGGGATGACGAATTCCGTGGCGAACGCGATGCAGGCTGCCGAGCTTCTGCGGAATAAGTACCCTGATCGGAAATTGATTGTTCTGGATTCCCTGTGCAGCTCCTCCGGATATGGTCTTTTGGTGGATGTAGCTGCGGATCTTCGGGATGAGGGAAAAAGCCTGGAGGAGGTTGCGCAGTGGGTGCTGGACAACCGGAATACCGTACATCATCAGTTCTATTCTGTAGATCTGCAGTATTTCAAGCGCAGCGGACGCGTCTCCGGCGCTACTGCTACCGTTGCAGCCATTCTCAATATCTGTCCGATCATGAGGCTGAACAGCGCAGGACGGATCATTGCCTATGATAAGGTGCGCGGACGCAAAAATGCGATCCGCCGTACGGTGGATACCATGGAGGAGCATGCTCAAGGCGGCCGGGATTACAGCGGAAAGTGTTTTATCTGCCACTCGGATTCTCTGGAAGATGCTGAGCAGACAAAGCTCGCTGTGAAGGAGCGCTTCCCAAAGATTAAAGGAGATATTCGGATCTGTGATATCGGTACCATCATCGCCTCGCACTGCGGTCCCGGCACTGTTGCGGTTTTCTTTTTCGGCGATGAGCGAACGGAGTGATCCGGATATCCGAAAATGATCTGCACCCTGTTTGTGCACGGTTTTATCCGTTTGCACAAACAGGGTGCTGTTGCTGCTGCGGTTTTGCGCCGACGCCGCCCAAGCTGTTCTGTATCGTACTCTCCCAGACAGCTGGAATTGGCTGCGCCATACATATCTCGCAACGGGATTTCAACGGGTTTATCGGATAATGACCATCAGCCTGCCGGTCTTCTCTGGCAAGGGATCGCGGATTGGCATTTGCCGCATCCATAGCGCGGAGAATGACCGGCGGATACTTTTCCGATGTACACAGCACACCCAGCTTTGTCCTTGGTACAATCCGTACCGATCACACCAGCCGGACAGCGGCTGATGCAAGCACCGCAGCGGCTGCAGTAGTCCAGATAATCATGATAATCTTTTTCATCCGGTTCACACGGCCAATCCGTGACCACACTGATTAGTCTTCCCGCACAGCCGGCTTTTGAGATGAAGCAGGTACTCAATCCAAAGGTACCCATTCCGGCAATGTATGCCACATGCCGCTCAGACCAATTGGAGGTAAACAGAGGTGTTCCCTCTTCCATAGTCCTTACTGAGGTCTGCAAGGCAAAACGGCTGTCCGCCTGTGGTACAACTGCCTGCCATCCCTCCGCCCGAAGCGCTTTTGCAACGGCAAGGCCGGTGGCGAGGAGATGATTCTGCCCGTCTACCCGGGTAAACATCCATTCCATGGAGGGAAGCGCAGGGTCTGCCAGATTGGACTCCAAAACCGCATCCGAATAGGGCAGGAAGATGGAAATCACGGTTTTTGCATCCGCGATCCAATCTCCTGGAAGCAGATGATGGGGACCGACGATACCTTCCTTCTTCAGCTCATGGAAGCCTGGATCGTTTGCCGCTCCGACGGTGAAGATCGGATCGCCGAAGAAGCGAAGCCCGATATAGCGATCCTCCTTATCCCGATTGTAGATCAATGGATCAAAGCTGCCTTTTCCGAAATAGTTGTTTTTCCGGAAATTGCCTTTATCCTGCTGCAGCTTCGCTTCTTCTTCTGTGATCCTTGGCTGGAGAAAGTTCGTCGGAGATTCATCTGATAGCTTGCTGATGATCCTCTGTATATGTTCTCTGTCCATATTCCCACTCCTCTCCCTGTTATTTTCTGATTCGTCCTCCGGTATTGATATAGATCACGCCGACGATGGCGGTGAGCAGGGATAATGCAAGGCCCAGCCAAAGCAGCCAGATCCGGCCAAAGATCTCACAGGCGGTGATGATCAGCCAACATCCGGCAAGAGCAAACATCAGAATGCTCATATACCTGCAGAGTTTTTGTTCATCGATCTTTTCCTTTTGGGCCTTGGAAGCGGTGTTGTAGCCGGCAATCAGAAACTTGCCCTTCCCCTTACGAAATACCAGGCCAAGGATCACAAACAGCGCGGTGATCAGCAGGTGTATGGTCAACAGCATCGTTACTCTCCTCCAATATGGGAAAAAGCCGCTTGCGCGGCTTTTTTCGTGCTGGTGCCGGCGGCGGGGATCGAACCCGCACAGTGTTTCCACCGGGGGATTTTAAGTCCCCTGCGTCTGCCAGTTCCGCCACGCCGACTTTATTGAATCTTATCACCTTTGACTTTGGCTGTCAATTCTGCTGATCCTTGCAAATCACCAGGCCGTACGATATAATAGAATTATATAGCATATTAGGAGAGGAAAACAGATGAATATCCTCGTACACGCCAGCATGTTTTCCGAGAGTTTCGGCGAGACTACCCCCGAGGGCAGACAGTTTATTCATGCACATCCGGAATGCGATTGGCGTTTCCGCAGTTATCGGGATTGCACTGCGGAAGACCTGGCTTGGGCAGACGTGATATATGGCATGCCTGATCCCGGGGCGCTAAAGAATGCCAAACGCCTGCGCTGGCTGCATCTGATGACGGCCGGAGTGAACAATTATGCAGATGCAGAACTCTATACAGATCCCAAGCCCATACTCACCCGTTCTGCCGGTGTGCATGCGCCTACCATGGCGGAACACGCGATCGGGCTGGCGCTTGCAGTCAGCCGCAATTTTCCCCTTCTGTATGCGCATCAGAAGGAGCATGATTGGCACTATGAATCTGCACGGAGTGAATTGTTCGGATCCACCGTTCTCCTGCTGGGCACCGGGTATCTGGCATCGGATCTGATCCGGCGTCTGCAGGGTTTTGGCTGCCGCATCATTGGCGTTCGAAGGGATTGCACAAAACCCACGCCGGAGGGAGTCGAAATCGTATATCCAGTCGAAGACCTTCTCAAGGTGCTTCCCCAGACGGATTATCTATTCAATACGCTGCCTCTTACCACTGCAACGCGCAATCTGCTGAGTACAGAGGCATTCCAGGCGGCAAAGCCCGGAATGATCTTGATCAATATGGGGCGCGGCGGGACGGTGGATACGCCTGCCCTGGTGCGGGCGCTTAAGGAAGGTCATCTGGGAGGCGCCGGCCTGGATGTGACGGAACCGGAACCACTGGATCGGGACAATCCCCTCTGGGATATCCCCAATGTTGTGATCTCCCCCCATTGCTCCGCAGTTTCCAAAACCACTAATTCCCGCAGAAATGACATGTTCCTGCGTCAGTTGGACCGTTTCCTTTCCGGAGAACCATTGGAGGGGATCGTTGATTTCAAAGCCGGGTATTGACGGCTGCAAAAAAACGGAATATCATCATATACAGAACAGAAAACAAAGAACATCGAATTACGGGAGGTTAACTTATGTCCGACTATCTGTACAAAGACATGCCAAAGCTGGGTTTTGGCCTTATGCGACTGCCCACCATCCCCGGCGGTACCCAGAAAGACATCGATTTTGATAAGGTCCAGGAAATGGTGGACCTGTTCATGTCCAGAGGGTTCCATTATTTCGACACCGCCTTCGTTTACCATGAAGGCCATTCTGAAGACGTGGTCAAAAAGTGCCTGGTTCCGAAGTATCCCCGGGAGAGCTTCCAGGTTGTAGACAAGATCCCTCTTTGGAACATCAAAGGCAAGGAGGACTATGAGAATATTCTGAAGACAGAACTGGAGCGAACCGGTCTGGAGTACCTGGATATCCTCTTCCTCCACGGTATCGGCACGAATACCTTCCCCGTCATTGATTCCACTGGCGGTTGGGAATGGCTTAAAAGCGTAAAAGAACGCGGTCTGGCTAAGCACATCGGCTTCAGCTATCATTCCCCCGCTGCGGAGCTGGATCAACTGCTGGACAAGCATCCCGAGGTGGAAGTTGTTCAGCTGCAGATCAATTATCTGGATTGGGACAGTGAGCAGGTCCAGTCCCGTCTATGCTGGGAAGCCTGCCGGAAGCACAATGTAGCCGTCACCATCATGGAGCCGGTCAAGGGCGGCAGTCTTGCCAATCCCCATCCGGATGTTGCCAAGATCTTCAAGGAAGCCGATCCCGATGCCAGCGTCGCATCCTGGGCCATCCGCTTTGCCGCTACGCTGGATGGCATCATCACCGTTCTCTCCGGCATGACCACGATCGAGCAGGTTGACGACAATACCAGGACCGTGCAGAATCTCAAGCCGCTGACGGAAGCGGACCAGGAAGTGATCAAGAAGGCGGTAAAGACGTTTAACGAAATTCCCCTGATCCCCTGCACCGGATGCCGGTACTGCGTTGACGGCTGTCCGCAGAAGATCCAGATCCCCATGATGATCAATTTCCTGAACGATTATACCAAGTATCAGAACGGCAGCGGTCTGGCCCGCAGCTATGCCATGACCACAGGCAGAGGCGGAAAGGCTTCCGATTGTGTGGAGTGCCGCTCCTGCGAGGAACACTGCCCGCAGCATCTGAAAATCACAGAGTACATGAAAAAGGCCGCGGCCCTCTTCGAAGGCTGAACGCAAATGTAGAGACGCGGGATGCACCAACCTATGCATCCCGCGCTTTTTATTCCGTTTTTGCTTTGAGCCCCGGCCTATGCCAATCTTTCATGGCAGCTATCCCCTCAGGGGTGACCGGTTTAATCCATTTTCCGCTGAAAAGATGGACCTGCATGAGGATATACCGGATCGGCTCATCGATATAACAGCAGGCAAATACGATCAATGTGGCAGAGTGCCAAACCATTCCTGTCAGATACACGAATGGCAGGACCATGACCCACATAAAGACGATCTCCAGGATCGTGCCGTATGCGGCGTCTCCCGCTGCACGGTAAGTATCGTTTTGGGTCCAGTTGCCCATACGGATAAATGCCGCAACGAGATAAATACACAGAAAACCGAAGGCGATGCGGAAACTCTCCCCTTCCATGCCCATCAAATGCAGGATGGGCGTATGAAGTGCAATCAGGCACAGTCCTACTGCTGCGATAAAGCCCTGACAAAGGTATACCAGACGCCAGGCCCTGGTGTAGGCAAGGTCAGGCTTTCCGGCGCCGACCTCCTTGCCGACCAGGATCGAAGCAGCATTGGAAAAGCCGGCAAAAAAGCCGATGATCAAGCCTTCCAGCGTGCGGAATACCGCAACGGCCGCGATCGCTTCCTCCGGCTGGCGGCCGAGCACGATGTTGATCACCATATTTCCCACACCGATGAGCAGTTCATTCAATATGATTGGAAAGCATTTTCGGAAGTATTCTTTGACCAGCCTGACCTGCCATTTAAAATGATGGCGAAACGCCATTAAATAGGGATGTCCATCAAGCCTGGCCAGGAGAACGATCACACAGATGCTCACAACCTGGGAGAGCACAGTGGCCAGAGCAGCTCCGCGGACGCCCATAGCCGGCATACCAAGATGACCGAAGATCAGAATATAGTTCAGGCAGACGTTTACGATAACCGAGACGATGGAACCGTAAAGCGGTATACGCACCCGTTCCGTACAGCGCAGCAGCGTTGCCATCGCCATGGACAGTACCATGAGGGGATAGTTTATTCCCACGATACGAAGGTACTCAACTCCAACCTTCTGCAGAGCTTCCTTATCCGTATAAAGGCGCATGACCGCGCTGGGAAAAATCGTTGCCAAAGCGCAGAAAACAAGGGCGACCGTCATCATACAGGTCAAGGTCAAACCGTAGGAACGGTTGATCCCGTCATGATCCTTCGCTCCCCAATACTGGGAAATAAACAGCATCCCGCCTCCGATAAAGCCCCAGTAGCAGCTGAACATCAGAGACGAAAACTGGGCGCATAATCCGATAGCACCAAGCTCTGTCTGCCCCAGTGAAGCAATCATCATGGTATCGACCATGGATCCGGTCGTGGTGAGCAGATTCTGCAAAGCAACGGGTATAGCGATCACGGCGACTCTGCGGAGAAAATCACGCCAGTCGAAACGCTGTGAGATCATTATTCACCCTCCAAAAACATATCATAAACAGCCTGCAGCAACGGTTCATCGGGAGCCATTGCCGCAGGCTGTTGTGCAGATATCATGTCACGGTATTGATCCCGAGCCGGATCCCATAAGCTACCATCGTGACAATGACTGCAGCGATGATCACGCCCAGCAGAATACAGGGGATCGCCCGCCTCAAACGAATATCCAGCATAGCGGCGACAAGGGCGCCGGTCCACGCACCGGTGCCGGGCAAAGGTATCGCGACCAAAAGGGTCAGACCAAGGATCGCGTATTTCTGCACCAAAGGCTTTTTCTTCTCCGCTTTTTCCTCGAGCCGGTCTGCCAATCGCCCTAATTTCTTCCAATGCTTACGCATGAAATCAAAGATCCTGCGAATGAAAAGGATGATAAAGGGCACCGGGATCATGTTTCCGATAATAGCCGCAACGGCACATTGCCATGCATTCAGGCCAAGTGAACAACCCACCGGGATTGCTGCCCGCAATTCCAGTACCGGGACCATGGAAAGCAGGAGTACCCAAAAAAAGCTCTTGACCAAAGTTCACATCCTCTCGGTTGTCATGATCCACTTATGCTGCAGAGAACTGACACGGTTGCCGTCAACGGTAATAATTCACCGCAGAACGGAAGAGTCCAAGATTGTAATTGCCGGGCACATTGCGATACAAGCCATATCCAAGGCGTTCACAGTGGCCCATTTTTCCGAGCACGCGCCCGTCCGGCGAGCAGATGCCTTCGATAGCCCACATGGAGTTGTTGGGATTGTGCCGGATATTCATGGAAGGACGGCCGCTTTCATCCGCATACTGGGTAACGATCTGCCCATTATCTCCCAGCAGCTTCAAGACACGCTCAGGGGCGACCAGTCGTCCTTCCCCGTGGGAAATGGGGACCAGCCGGGTCTCCCCCACATTCATCAACTGGAGCCAGGGGGATTTGTTTGACGCAACACGGGTCCGAACGATGCGGGATTGATGTCTGCCGATGGAATTGAAGGTCAAAGTTGGGCTTTCCTCATCTGCATTAATGATCCTTCCGTACGGTACGAGACCCAGTTTGATCAGCGCCTGGAAGCCGTTGCAGATCCCGCATACCAAGCCGAGACGGATATCCAGAAGATCCGTCAGCGCTTCACTGACTCTTCCGCTGCGGAGAAATGCCTCGATGAATTTTCCAGAGCCGTCTGGCTCGTCTCCACCGGAGAAGCCGCCTGGGATGAAGAGAATCTGGGATTCCCGCAGCCGCTTGGCAAATGCATCTGCAGACTCCCGGATCGCCTTCGGCGTCTGATTCCTGATCACAAAAATCTCCGGTTCAGCGCCAACGCTGGAAAAGGGCTTTGCAGTATCATATTCGCAGTTTGTTCCGGGGAAAACGGGAATCAGTACACGGGGCTTTGGAACGGAGGTGAGCGGCTTCGGCCAGCGATTCGTCTGCCATTGAGGCGTGGGCACCATGCCCTCCTGTTTGACCCTGGTTGGGTAAACGGGTTCCAGCTTATTCTCCCAGGCCTCCTGCAGATCGGAAAGCTGCAGGATCTCGCTGCCGTAACAGATCACCGGCTCTACCTGCGTCTCGCCCAATTCCAGAACTTCCACCTGGGGATAGGACTTCGGTACACTGCCGGAGAGCTCAACGATAAATGTACCGCGTCGGGTATCGAACAGCTCGGCCATGGTCCGATCAGACCGGAAACGGAAGCCAAGACCGTTGCCGAAGCACATCTTCAAAACGCCGTCCGCTACGCCGCCGTGCGACACAGTCCAGGCAGAAAGAATCAAGCCTTCCTGGCCCAGGGTGCTCATCTCACGGAATACCGCCTTTAAGCTATCTGCATCAGGCAGGCCCCATTCATTCCATTTTGGACGAAGCAGAATGACCCGGCTTCCCGCACGTTTGAACTCCGGAGAAACGGTACGGTTCCATTGTCCCATAGTCACGGCGAAAGAGACAAGGGTAGGCGGAACATCCAGCTGCTCAAAGCTGCCGCTCATGGAGTCTTTTCCTCCGATCGCAGCGACGCCCAGATCCAGCTGAGCTTCCAGCGCACCGAGAAGAGCGGAAAGCGGCTCGCCCCAGCGGGACGGAGTTTTTCCGGGCTTCTTGAAATACTCCTGGAAGGAAAGATATACATCTTCAAAATCCGCTCCGGAGGCGATCAACTTGGAAATAGACTCAACAACTGCGAGATAGGCGCCGTGATACGGGCTTCTTTCCGAAATAAAAGGATCGTACCCCCAAGCCATATACGAGCAGTCTTCCGTATAGCTTCGCTCCATGGGGATCTTGTGGACCATAGCCTGGATCGGGGTCAGCTGATTGCTGCCGCCAAAGGGCATGAGCACGGTTCCCGAACCAATGGTAGAATCGAAACGCTCTCCAAGGCCTCGACGTGAACAGAGATTCAGATCTCCGGCCAATTCGGTCATGGCCTCACGAAAGCTCTTCGGCTCCGATTTAAGGAATGGCTGCAGTGCAGCCGTCTCCACGGTGATATGCTTTTCTGCGCCGTTGGAATCCAGGAAGGAGCGCGGCAGATCGACAATGCGTGTGCCGTTCCAATCCATCACCAGACGTTTTTCCTCCGTGACCTCTGCCAGGATCGTTGCCTCCAGGTTTTCCGCATCAGCCAGAGCGCAGAACTTATCCGCATCCTCCCGGGAAACGACTACGGCCATCCGTTCCTGGCTCTCACTGATGGCGAGCTCGGTGCCGTCCAGGCCTTCGTATTTTTTGGGCACTTTGTTCAAATCGATCTTAAGCCCGTCAGCCAGTTCACCGATGGCGACAGAAACTCCGCCTGCACCAAAATCGTTGCAGCGCTTGATCAACAACGAAGCTTCCGGATTGCGGAAAAGTCGCTGCAGCTTTCTTTCTTCCGGCGCATTGCCCTTTTGAACTTCAGCACCGCAATGCTCCAGCGATTCCATCGTATGAGATTTTGAGGATCCGGTAGCGCCGCCGATCCCGTCACGCCCGGTACGTCCTCCAAGGAGGATCACGACATCGCCGGGAACGGGAGTTTCGCGGCGGACCTGCCCTGCAGGGGCAGCGCCGAGAACTGCGCCGATCTCCAACCGCTTAGCCGCATAACCCGGATGATACCATTCATCCACGATACCGGTAGGCAGACCGATCTGGTTGCCGTATGAGCTGTAACCGGCAGCAGCGGAGGTCACGATCTTCTTCTGGGGCAGTTTTCCGGGCAGCGTGGCAGAGATGGGCTGAAGCGGATCCGCGGCCCCGGTGACGCGCATCGCCGCATAGACATAGCTTCTTCCGCTGAGGGGGTCACGAATCGCTCCGCCGATACAGGTCGCGGCGCCGCCGAAAGGTTCGATCTCTGTAGGATGATTGTGCGTCTCGTTTTTGAAGAGCAGCAGCCAATCCTGTTCCTCCCCTTGCGTGTCGCGCACTTTTACCTTCACCGTACAGGCGTTGATCTCATCGCTCTCATCCAGTTTGTCCAGCTTTCCCTCGGCTTTCAGCACCTTTGCTGCGATGGTACCAAGATCCATCAGACAGGGAGGCTTGGTCCTGCCCAACTGTTTCCGGGCCTGCATATACCGGTCCCACGCGTTTTGAAGAACGGGATCCTGAAGCTCGACATGATCCAGGATCGTTTGAAAGGTCGTATGACGGCAATGATCAGACCAGTAGGTATCCAGAAGCTTCAGCTCCGTTACGCTGGGATCTCTGCCTTCATTCCGGAAGAAATCCCGGCAAAAGGCCAGATCATCCCGATCCATTGCCAGACCGAACTCCCGCATGGTCTGCGTCATCTCCGGATCGCCCATCTCCCGGAATCCGTTCAGGATGCGAACCGGCGCAGGGGCGGGATAATCTGTAATCAGAGTATCGACCGGATCCAGGGAGGCTTCCCTGCTTTCCACCGGGTTGATCAGGTACTTTTTCAACGAATCGATCTCCTGGGCTGTCAGCTTTCCGTAAAGCGCATAGACTTTGGCAGTGCGCACTGCGGGCCGCTGCCCCTGGGAGATAATCTGCACGCATTGCGCGGCAGAATCCGCGCGCTGATCAAACTGACCGGGAAGGTATTCAACGGCAAAGACATGATCGGCGCGGATCCCGTTCAGATCCTCGTAAACCAGGTCCGTCTGAGGCTCAGAAAACACAAGGCTCATACATTCCCTGAACAGGGCTTCATCTATGCCTTCCACATCGTACCGGTTCAGAAGACGCAGGTTTTTCAGCCCGGACAGGTTCAGGAAACTCCGCAGATCCTCCAGAAGGGCTTTCGCCTCCGTCGCCAGTTCCGCCCTCTTCTCCACATAGATCCGGTAAACCATCATTCATTCTCCAGGGCGGCCAGCGCCCGTTTTCCTATGTCTTTTCGATAATACTCGTTTTCAAAATGCACCTTATCCACACCGCGGTAAGCTTTTTTTATTGCTTCCTGCAGGGTGGCCGCTCTTGCGGTGACTCCCAGAACGCGGCCTCCGCCGGTCACCAATACGCCATTTTTCTCCTTGGCTCCGGCGAAAAAGACTTCGCAATCCAGCTCCGGCTCAACGGTGATGGGAAATCCGGTTTCATAGGATGAGGGATAGCCTTTTGAGGCCATGACAACGCAGCATGCAGAATCCCGCGAGAAGCGAACATCCGCCTCAGCCAGCCGTTCATCCGTCACCGCCTGCATGATCGAGAGCAGATCGCTGTCCAGCAGGGGCAGGACCACTTGCGTTTCAGGATCGCCGAAACGGCAGTTGTATTCAATGACCTTCGGTCCATTAGGGGTAATCATCAGGCCGAAATACAGGCAGCCTTTGAAGGTCCTTCCCTCTGCGTTCATGGCCTCCATAGTGGGCAGGAAAATCTCCCGCATGCACTGTTCGGCAATTGCCGGAGTATAGTAAGGATTGGGGGCGATCGTCCCCATTCCGCCGGTATTCAAGCCTTGGTCTCCGTCCCCGGCACGCTTGTGATCCATGCTGGATACCATAGGCACCATACTCTTCCCGTCGGTAAACGCAAGGACGGAAACCTCAGGACCGGTTAGAAATTCTTCGATGACAACGCGAAGTCCGCTGTCTCCAAATTTCCGGTCCTGCATCATAGAGCGCAGGGCTTCCTTTGCCTCCTCAACGGATTGGGCAATGACAACTCCCTTTCCCAGGGCGAGACCGTCCGCCTTGACCACAATGGGCGGAGTCTGTTTCTCCACATAGGCAATCGCAGCATCCAGATCGGAGAAATCCTCGTATGCTGCAGTCGGAATGCCGTACTTCTTCATCAGCCACTTGGAAAACACCTTGCTGCCCTCAATGATCGCGGCGTCCTTTCTGGGACCGAAGCAGGGTATCCCGGCAGCTTCAAGCGCATCTACAGCGCCGAGGACAAGAGGATCATCCGGTGCAACGACGGCGTAGTCGATCCCCTTCTCCTTGGCAAATTCCACCTGGGCGGGAATATCCTTTGCCGCGATAGGAATACAGGTTGCATCCGGCTCCATCCCGGCATTTCCCGGCAAGGCATAAATGTGCTCAACTTTGGAGCTCTTTTTCAGCGAGCGGATCAAGGTGTGTTCCCGTCCCCCGCTGCCGATCACCATGATTTTCATTTTTGCCTCCATTAATGATGGAACAGCCGCAGGCCGGTAAAGGCCATGGTCATACCGTAATTGTCACAGGCTTCGATCACCGCGTCATCCCGAACCGAGCCGCCGGGCTCTGCTACATACCGTACGCCGCTTCGTTTTGCACGGTCGATATTATCGGAAAATGGGAAGAATGCATCGCTGCCAAGGCTGACGCCGTCTATCTTGTCCAGGTAAGACCTTTTCTCTTCCTTTGGCATCTCATCCAGATAAACGTCAATGAAATTGTCCCGGTCGGCGCGGCCCATATCCGGGCTGAATTCCAGATCAAGGATCCGGTCCCACTGGCGCAGCAGCCATTTATCTGCCTTATCCCCCGCCAACCGTGTGCAGTGGATACGACTCTGCTGACCTGCACCAACGCCAATGGCCTGACCGTCATAAGCGAAACAGACTGAGTTGGACTGAGTGTACTTCAAAGTGATCAGGGAGAGGATCAAATCCCGCACAGCCTCTTCCGGCAGATCGCGAGACTTCGTCACGATATTTTGAAGAAGGGACACATCGATGACGCAGTTGTTGTGTCCCTGCTCAAACGTGATCCCGAAAACCTGTTTCCGCTCCAGCTCCGCGGGAAGATAGTCGGGATCGATCTGCACGACATTGTAGTTTCCGCTCTTTTTCCGGGCCAGGAGCGCAAGAGCTTCCTTGGAATAGCCGGGAGCAATCACACCGTCGCTCACTTCCCGGCGGATCAGCCGGGCGGTGACTTCATCGCAGGGCTCACTCAAGGCTATCCAGTCCCCAAAGGAGCTCATGCGGTCTGTACCCCTGGCTCTGGCATAGGCGCAGGCCAAGGGAGAATCATCCAGCCCATCCACATCATCCACAAAGCAGGCGCGTTTAAGCTCATTGCTGAGCTTGCGGCCTACAGCGGCAGAAGTAGGACTTACATGCTTGAAGGAAGTGGCACTGGGAAGTCCGAGGACGGCCTTCAACTCCTTGACCAACTGCCAGGAGTTCAGCGCATCCAGGAAATTGATATACCCGGGTCTTCCCTGCAGCACCTGCACCGGCAGATCACTGCCTTGATCCATAAAGATGCGGGCTGGTTTTTGATTGGGATTACACCCGTATTTCAGCAAAAGCTCATTCATGCGTTCTCCCCTCCATACAGATTGAAAAGCCGCTCGTTGCATTCAAAACTGCTCACATTAAGGGAGCAGGAATACAGAGACACCTTGTTATCCGGATTCAATGCGGCCCAGACCTCATCGGGCTCCGGCAGCGTTACCGCGATGGGTTCTCCGGCAAAGGACGGAGGAGGATTCCCGTCACATTGGTATGTGCTGATGAAACAGCCGGATCCGGCGGGCACATCATCATAGGTGTAGAAGAACCGGTGGTTGAAATCCGGATCCCCGTTGCCGCTTTTCAGGATGCTCAGTTCAAACTTCCCGCCGGAACGGACGATCCCGGAAATCCGCGGGGTGTAAAGCGGACCATCCGGTTCAAAGGTCCTGGTCATCAGCGCATCCCGGAAACTCCTGCCTTTTGCAAGGAAATCCCTGATCGTATCTGTCTGGTCGCCGTTCGTAACGATGAAGCTGTGCTTATATACACGAACGGGATGATAAATGACCAGACTGGGATCCTGGAGCTTTGCGGGGTCGCAGGCTTCGGTCCGGATTCCGTCATCCGTGTAGGAGAAAACGCGGTTCCGACTGTTGACGCTGCGGCCCATGATGAAATAATAGATCCGCATATGCTTCTCGTCCTGCCGGCCGATGACAATTCCCCGGCCAGGATAACGATTGCCCTGCAGATATTCAAGCAAATCAGTCATTTCGAATCTCCTTTGCTGCGATTTCCGCCGCTCTAGGCAGCAGCTTCCATTCTGCCTCTTCCATCACCCGGCGCTGCAGCACCTCAGGCGTATCGCCCGGCAGGATCTCCACAGCCTTCTGCAGGATGATCTCCCCGCCGTCCGGGATCTCGTTCACATAATGTACCGTTGCGCCGGTGAGTTTAACGCCCCGTTCAAGCGCCGCTTCATGTACTTTCAGCCCATAGAAGCCTTCACCGCAGAAGGACGGAATCAGAGAGGGATGGATATTTAAAATGCGTCTTGGCCATTTTTCCGTGAAAGAACGAGTAAGGATACGCAGGAAACCGGCAAGGATGATCATGTCGATCTTTTCCTCCACCAGAAGATTCTGCAGGTTTTCTTCAAAATCTGTCTTGCCGATCCATCGTGCCGGAATCCCAGCAGCCTTAGCACGTTCCAAAGCATAGGCATTTTTACGATTGGATACCACCAGGCTCAGTGAGCCATCCGGCAGCTCTCCTCGTTTCTCCGCATCGATCAATGCCTGGAGATTGGTTCCGCCGCCGGAGACCAGTACGCAGATCCTGGTCTTGGGTTTTGGGATCATCGGATCTCGACCTCCCCGCTTTCGGTGACCTCACCCAAAAGATATGCCTCCTGACCCAGCATGCCCAGGATTCGGACAGCCCGATCGGCATTCTCCGGGGAAGTGGTCAGACACATGCCGACGCCCATATTGAAGGTGTTGAACATATCCCGCTCGGGGATGCTTCCCGCTTTCGCGATCTTCGAAAAGATCTCGGGCGTACGGATATCCGATTTTGCAATACTCACGCCCAGACCCTTGGGCAGGGCGCGGGGAATGTTTTCGTAAAAACCGCCGCCGGTGATATGCGCGATGGAATGGACCTCTACCTGCTCCAGCAGGCCCAGTACCGGTTTGACATAGATCCTGGTGGGCGTGAGCAACTCCATACCAAGGCTTCCTCTCAGTTCGGCTTCGGTAAATACCTTGCGTACCAAAGAAAACCCATTGGAGTGAACACCCGAGGAAGGCAAAGCGATCAGCACGTCCCCGCTTTTGACCCGGGTCTTATCCAGGATACGGTCTTTCTCCACCAGGCCAACGGCAAATCCTGCGAGATCGTACTCGTCTACGGGATAAAAACCGGGCATTTCAGCGGTCTCGCCACCCACCAGGGCGGCACCTGACTGAACGCAGCCCTCTGCGACACCGGAGACAATATCTGCGATGCGCTCCGGCACGTTTTTTCCGCAGGCAATATAATCCAGGAAAAACAGCGGCTTTGCGCCGCAGCAGATCACATCGTTCACGCACATTGCGACACAATCGATCCCGACGGTATCCGCTTTGTTCTGCAGGAAGGCCAGCTTCAGCTTTGTGCCGACGCCATCCGTTCCGGATACCAGTACAGGATGGGTATATCCGTTCAGATCAAGCTCAAAAAGGCCGCCAAACCCGCCGATCTCCGAGGCGCTGCCTCCGACCAGAGTTCTGGAAATATGGCTCTTCATCAGTTCCACAGCACGATAACCGGCGGTGATGTCCACCCCGGCCGCAGCGTAACTATCTGATTTGGAAACGCTCACACTTCTTCCCCTCCTTTATCCTCCGCATCCCTGCCGGTCCAGCAATAGGTGCAGACCTTATCCTCCGGGAGACCGATCGACGAGATCAGCCCGTCCACCGTCTGGAATTCCAGCGAAGCAAAGCCCATCTGCTCGCAGATTGCCTGCCGCATGGCCTTGCCCCGCGGCGTGCTTCCATCCAGGTATTCATCCATGTGGCTGAAGCCTTCTTCCCCTTCCAGCTGAAGGATAATGCGCCGGGCGATCAGTTCCTGTTCACTCTTGCTGCTGGTAAAGTTCAGATACTTGCAGGTATACAGACAGGGAGGGCATGCGGAACGGATGTGCACCTCCTTAGCGCCATTGGCGTAAAGGAAATCCACCGTTTCCTTGAGTTGTGTGCCCCGAACGATACTGTCATCGACCATAAGAAGCTTCTTTTCCCGAATGAGCTCCGGAACGGGAATGATCTTCATCTTCGCGACCTCGTTACGCAGACTCTGCACCGAGGGCATAAAACTTCTGGGCCAGGTGGGCGTATATTTGATAAAGGGTCGCGTAAAAGGCTTGCCGCTTTCATTGGCATACCCGATCCCGTATGCGGTACCCGAATCCGGCATACCGCCGACGGCATCCACATCCTGCGCGATCTGTGTGTCTCGATCCGCCTTTGCCAGAAGCTCACCGTCCTTCATGCGCATGAGTTCGACGGTGCGGCCTTCATAGGCGGAATTGGGATATCCGTAATAGGTCCACAGAAATGCGCAGATCCGCATTTTATCTCCTGGCGGCAGGAGCTGGCTGACCCCTTCGGGACGGATCTCCACCACTTCCCCGGGACCCAACTCATACACCGTTTGGTAATCAAGCTTTTGATAGGCGAAAGATTCAAAGGAAACGGCGCATCCCTTTTTCCCCTTTCCGATGACAACAGGCAGCCGTCCCAGCAGATCCCTCGCGGCAATGAGGCTCTCCGGAGTCATGATCAGAATGGAGAGAGAGCCTTTCACCTGTTCCTGCACATAACGGATGCCATCCGGAAAACTGGACTTGGTGCTGATCAAAGAGGCGACAAGTTCAGTGGTGTTGATATGGCCGCCGCCCATTGCTTCAAAATGGTTGATTCCGGAATCCAGCAGGGACTGGACGAGCTCATCCGCATTGCGAATCAGACCGACGATGCAGATGGCAAAATTGCCCAACCCTGAACGAACCAGGAGGGGCTGAGGGTCGGCATCACTGATGCATCCGATGCTGAGATGACCGTGCATCTCTTCGCAGACTCGCTCGAACTTTGTGCGGAACGGAGAATTCGCAATATTGTGGATATCCCTCTGGAACCCGTCTTCCGTATTGTAAGCGGCCATACCTGCCCGCTTTGTACCCAAATGGGAATGATAATCCACGCCGAAGAAAACATCCTGTACGCAGTTCTGATGCGCTGCGATCCCAAAGAAACCGCCCATCAGGCAAAGAAAAGCTCGGAGAGCGTCATGGGCTGAATGTACTTTCCGTCTTTGTAAACGCGCATATTACCGGACGCGATCTCGTCGATCAGGATGACCTGGTCGCCGCTGTAGCCAAATTCAAACTTGATATCGTAGAGCTCAAGGTTCTTTTCCGCCATATCCGCGGCGATGATATCGGTGATTTTCTGGGTCAAAAGCTTGATGGCATCGTACTGCTCGCCGCTCATTACCCCGAGATCGATCAAGCCGTCGCGGGTGACCAGAGGATCCTCACGGGCGTCATCCTTGAAGGTCATTTCCACATAGTTGGGGAGAGGGGCGCCTTCCTCAATATAATCCCCGTATCTGCGGAAAAAGCTGCCTACGGCTCTGCGGCGGCAGACGACTTCCAGTCCTTTGCCGAACACCTTTGCCGGCAGGACCTCCATCGTCACCTTGTCAAGATCCGCGGAAACAAAATGGGTGGGTATTCCGGCAGCGATGATCTTCTCGAAGTAATACATGCTCATTCTGAGGTTTACGCGGCCGACGCCTTCAATGCTGAGTCCAACTGTATTCGCGCCCGGATCAAATACACCATTGGTGCCGGTCACATCGTCCTTGAACTTCAGCAGATAGTTGCCGTTGTCCAGTGCAAAAACATCCTTGGTCTTACCCGTATAGATCTTTTTCATTTTGATTACCCCACCCTTAAACTTTGATCAGATTGTATTTTTCCTGGATCGCAAGATCCTTTTTTCGTACTTTTTCTGCAGCAGCACGCTTGTACGCTGCAAGCTTTTCCGCAAGAGACTGGTCGGATACGGCCAGGATCTGCACAGCGAGAAGCGCGGCGTTCACCGCTCCTCCCACGCCTACGGTGGCAACGGGGACGCCGGGAGGCATCATGACCGTACTGAGGAGGGCATCAAGTCCATCCCCCACCCCGCCGGCCATAGGGATCCCAATCACCGGCAGCGTTGTGTTTGCTGCCAACGCTCCGGCCAGATGTGCCGCCAGACCCGCGGCGGCGATGAGCACACCAAAGCCTTCTGCAGCCGCATTGCGGGCAAAACGGCTGGCTTCCTCGGGAGTCCGGTGGGCTGAACACACGCGTACTTCCATAGGGACCCCAAACTCCTGTATCGTATTGATCGCCTTTTCCACAACAGGCAGATCACTGTCGCTTCCCATGATCACGGCTACTTTTTTCATGGCAAAGAATCTACCTTTCCTGATCTCTGAAATAACATGACCCGGCATTGCGTCAGCCTTTATGCCGCCGTTTAGCCGGGAAAATGCAGTTGACCTTTCGGAAATGCAGTTGATGAGAACGCGCCGTATCCGAAACGGATCGGCACAGGAGCAGCAGCGTGACCGAGTCTTCCTGTCGGTTTCATCCGGTTAATCCTCTCAAAACAAAAAAAGCTCTGCGAAACGCAAAGCCAAACAACGAGAACAGAGCACCGATTCGGCCTCCGTTCTATCGCTTGCTGACTCTTCCGGCATCTCCGTACCGCATTTAAGAATTTAGCTAAATCATTATATATGCCGCAGGGTTTCTTGTCAATCATCCATGGGGCTTTTTTGTCAAAAGTATGCGGTTCTGAGGCCAGCGGGATCGGCATAGAATTCAGCGCGGGCATATGCCCGAACTCTGCCTCAGGAGGTCAAATATGCAGTGCAGGATTGCCGACTTAAGATGCAAGGAAGTGGTGAACATCTGCGACGGTTTCCGGCTGGGATTTGTTGAGGATGTTCTATTGGACACAGTGACCGGGCGGATCATGGCTCTGGTGGTGCCCGGTCCCTGCCGTGTACTGGGAATGTTTCTTCCCGGAGACGATTATATCATCAATTGGGATTGCGTGACTCGTATCGGAGAGGATCTGATCCTGGTTGAGATCAAAGGAGAAAAACCGCGTTCAAAGCGCCACAGCCATTTACACTGAATCCGGAGGCAGGATGCCAAGCCGCCGACAGCTGCCGGTCCCGAATACTGCCTCAAGCTCATGCCGGAACGTATCCTCAAGCTCCGGAGGCATCAAGGCCTGGACAGTCCCCGCGAAACCGCCTCCATGAACTCTCGAAGCCCCATACCTGCCCAGGATACGGCGGCTTAAGGCAAGTGCAAGGCTGATCCCCTGGCTGCGGGGATGTGAAGGACTGAAGCTGTTCTGCAGCAGTTCTGCCGAGCTTCTGCCGGATGCATCCATCTCTGTGAGATACGTTTCCATATCTTTGTTTACGAGCGCTTGAGCCATGACCTGCGCGCGCCTGTCTTCCTGGATATAATGCAGCGCACGCAGCACCGCTCTGTCCCCTGCTTTTCTGCGAAGCTCGGGTATGGCAGCAATCAGGTCATCTTCCTCTATTTCGCACAGACGTTCAAGGCCGAAATATGCCGCAACAGCGCCCATTTCCCGGGTGATCTCTGTATAATCCTCCGTAAGGTCACGGTGGTCTCCCCCCGTCTGCACCACGTAGAGGACATATCCGAGATCTTCCGGATTGACCGGGATCCGACGCACCTCCGGCTGTTCTTCCCGAAAGCTGATCGCCGTCACGCCGCCGTAAGCACAGGCACACTGGTCCATGAGCCCGCAGGGTTTGCCGAAATGAGCGTTTTCCGCATATCGGGCGGCAAGGGCAAGGTCCATCGGAGAGATCTCGTCGATCCGGAAGAGCTTTTGGATCGCTCTAGCTACCCAAATGGAAAATGCTGCGGAGGAGGACAAACCGGCCCCTGCGGGGATATCCGAACGAAGTGACCCGCAAAATCCGACGAAGGCATATCCCTTTTGCCGGAAGTAATCCAGCACTCCTCTGACCAGCGCCTCAGCAGTACCCGGAACACTGTACTGTTTTTCCAATTGCCCAAGATCGACCTTGATCTCCCCAAAACCCTCAGAAGTCAACAGGACCCGATCGTCATCCGTTTCTTCTGCCGACCCGCTGATCAAAAGATCGACAGCAGCAGCCAACACATGACCTCCCTGGTGGTCCGTATGATTCCCTGCCAACTCTGTCCTGCCTGGAACATTGATCGTCATATCTCCGAATCCTCCGTCCATGCATTTCTCCCATTCTTATCATGAAATATAACAAAAGGACACCGTGTTTTCAATTGTCTTTTCTACCTTCATCTCTTTGGAAATTCAAGGATCTGCATTGTCAAACAACATAGAGAATGCTATAATCTAAATATCTTCTGTCGGTAAACAGAGCTGCAGTGCCCGGTCGATCCGGGATAATAGGGAATCGTGTGCAAACCACGAACGGTGCCGCCGCTGTAAGTGCAAAAACCGGACCAGGACCAACGTCAGCCATTGGGAACACCCGAGAAGGCGGTTTCGGTTGTTGGAAGAATGCTTCCTGAATGTACGAGTCAGAATACCTGCTGCAGAACAGATTCAGTCCGCGCCAGATCATTCCATCTGGTGCGAAGCGCTGCAGAAAAACGGCTGCGGCGGTGGTGTTATGCGCCACCGCCGCGATTTTTATCCGGGAGTATCGATATATGGGCATCATCATGACGGGGATCGACCACACCCGGGCGGGTGTGGATGTGCGAAGTGTTTTTTCCTTGACGAAAAAGAAGATGGAAGAATGGTATGAGACCTTGCGGGCTTTGCCGGAGCTTACGGGATGCGTGATCCTTTCAACCTGCAACCGGATGGAGTTCTGGCTGAGCTCTGCGGAAGGCTGTTCCGTCGATCCGCTTGAACTGCTGTGCGGTTATCTGGGATTGGACGCAAAGGAGTATGAAAGGTATTTTGTGACTCGGCAGGAGCACGAGGCTGTCGACCATCTTTTCCGTCTTGCGGCTGGTTTGGAATCCCAGATCATGGGCGAAGATCAGATCATTACACAGGTTGGAGACGCATTGGCACTAGCCCGGAGCAGTTACGCAACGGACAGGACACTGGAAGTATTATTCCGTCTTGCCGTCACCGGCGGAAAACGGGTGAAGACAGAAGCGCGGTTCTCCGCAGCTGATCAATCGATGATCCACGCGGCGCTCTTATTCCTGGAAGCTGAAGGAATGTCCCTGCGCGGAAAGCAATGCATGGTTATTGGCAATGGAATGATGGGACGCATTTGCGCACAGGCTCTTCTGGACCGAGGAGCAGAAGTCACCGTTACTGTTCGGGAATACCGCAGCGGCATCGTCGATATTCCGTATGGCTGCAACCGCATCGGGTATACGCAGCGCCTTGATCTTCTCCCGCACTGCGATCTGGTGATCAGTGCGACAAGCAGCCCGAATCTGACCCTTCGTTATGAAAGCCTGGAACCGCTTCAAATCGATCACTGCATTCCGCTGATTGATCTTGCAGTCCCAAGGGATATTGAGCCGAATGTGGCGCGGCTGCCTTGGGCCAAACTATATGATGTGGATTCTTTCCACACTGATCTGCAATCGGACAAGCTAAAGGCGGAGCTGAAAAAGGCGGAGACGATCCTGCATGAGGAGGAAGACCGCTTTTATCTTTGGTATGACGGCATTGATCTTGTGCCGCAGATCCAGCGTCTGAAAACAGGAGCTGCTGCCGATGTTTCCGCTCGTCTCAGCCCTGCGCTCCGAAAAGCACATATGGAAGAGGCGGATCGCAGCAAAATGAGTCAGGAAGTGGAAGGCGCTTCTGCCAGAATGATGAACCACCTGCTGTATGGACTTAGGGCCAGGATGCCGGAGCGGGATTTCCGCGCCTGCCTGGATGCCATGGAGCAGGTCCTGCAAGAGAAATAGGAGGGTTTAATATGGATTTGACCGTTCGTCCCAGAAGACTGCGCAGCAGCGAGACACTGCGCAGGATGGTGCGGGAGACTCGTCTCTCCCCCGCTTCCCTGATCTATCCCATGTTTGTGATGGATGGGCAAGACAAGGTGGAAGAGATCCCTTCCCTTCCCGGACAGTATCGCTATACGGTTGACCGGATGGAAGAAAAGCTCTCGCAGCTTTCCGATGCGGGGGTCAGTCAAGTCATGCTGTTTGGGATCCCCGAGCGGAAGGATGAAGTAGCATCTCAGGCTTATGATCCCGAAGGAATCGTGCAGCGTGCTCTGCGCAGCGCCAAAGAATCCTGTCCGGATATGTTTCTGATCACCGACGTTTGCATGTGTGAATACACTTCCCATGGTCACTGCGGTGTGCTATGCGGCAACGATGTGGATAATGACAGGACCCTTGAACTTCTTGCCCGCACGGCGCTGAGTCATGTCCGTGCCGGTGCGGATATGGTTGCTCCTTCAGATATGATGGACGGCCGCGTCGCCGCGATCCGAATGACACTGGATCATGAGGGTTATATCAATACCCCGATTATGTCCTATTCTGTCAAATATGCATCGTCCTTCTATGGGCCGTTTCGGGATGCTGCAGGCTCTGCTCCTTCCTTTGGAGACAGGAAGAGCTATCAGATGGATTATCACAATCGCCGCGAGGCGCTGAAGGAAGCCCTTCTGGATGTTCAGGAGGGTGCAGATATTCTGATGGTCAAGCCGGCCATGTCCTACCTGGATCTCGTGCGTGAGGTTAAGGATTCCACCCACCTTCCCCTCGCGGTCTACAGTGTCAGCGGAGAATACGCGATGGTGAAAGCGGCTGCGGAAAAAGGTTGGATCGATGAGGAAAAGATCTTCTGCGAAATGGCGGTCTCTGCTTTCCGCGCAGGCGCCGATCTTTATATCACCTATTACGCAGAGGAACTTGCGCGCCTCATCCGGGAAGGACGGATCGGTTGATGAATCTATCGAACAGCTTGTTTGAACGGGCAAAAAAAGTAATCCCCGGGGGCGTGAACAGTCCGGTACGCGCCTTCGGCTCAGTGGGAATGTCTCCCCCGTTTATCGCCAGAGCTTCGGGAGATCGGATCTGGGATGAAGATGGAAGAGAGTATATCGACTACGTCTGTTCCTGGGGCCCCATGATCCTCGGACACGCCCATCCTGCCGTGCTGCAAAGCGTTGCGGAGGCGGCAAGTGACGGATTAAGCTTCGGCGCGGCAACCCGGCGTGAAGTGGAAATGGCGGAGCTGATCTGTGGGATCGTACCGGAAATGGAGATGATCCGCATGGTAAATTCCGGTACGGAAGCCGTCATGAGCGCCATACGTGCCGCAAGAGGGTTTACAGGCCGGGACAAGATCATCAAATTCTCCGGTTGCTATCACGGACATACCGACGCCATGCTGGTGCAGGCTGGTTCCGGCATCATGACCCAGGGCATTCCCGGCAGTGCAGGCGTTCCTGTGGGCTGTACGGCAGATACCCTGACCGCAGGATACAATGATCTGGAAAGTGTAAAAGCACTTTTTGACGCAAATCCCGGCGAAATTGCAGCGGTGATCATCGAACCCGTCGGCGCAAATATGGGCGTTGTCCTTCCCAAAGTCGGTTTCCTTGCCGGTCTGCGCAATTTATGCGACCAGGAAGGCGCCCTGCTCATTTTCGATGAGGTCATCACCGGTTTCCGCCTTGCATTAGGCGGAGCACAGGAATACTTTGGTATTCATCCCGATCTTACCACCTTCGGGAAAATCATCGGCGGCGGCATGCCAGTCGGCGCATACGGCGGCAGACGTGAGATCATGTCCGAAATCGCCCCAATCGGTCCGGTTTATCAGGCCGGTACCCTGAGCGGAAACCCGGTCGCCATGGCTGCAGGCCTTGCGCAGCTTCGACTTCTGAAAGAAAATGATCAGCTGTATCAGCGGCTGAACAGATCGGGAGACTGGTTTTTCGGTGAGATGGATCAGATCCTCACCAAGGCGGGCATACCGCACAGACTAAACCATATTGGCTCCCTTGGGTGCATATTCTTCAATGACGGTTCCCCTGTTGAGGATTACGAATCGGCGCAGCGTAGCGACACCTCCCGCTTTACCCATTTCTTCAGGGCTATGCTGCAGAAAGGCATTTACCTTGCCCCCTCCCAGTTTGAAGCAATGTTTCTTTCTTCTGCACACACGAAAACAGACCTGGAGCAAACCCTTGACGCAGTGAGGGAGTATGTGGGATGAAGAAAAAGATCACCGTTGGAAGCCGGGACAGTCAGCTTGCCGTGATCCAGAGCATGAACCTGGTTACATATCTGCGTAATGCTCACCCGGAATGGGATATCGAACTTCTGACCATGAAGACCACCGGAGACCGGATCCTGGATCGAACACTGGACCAGGTCGGAGGCAAGGGATTGTTTGTTAAGGAGCTGGATTTGGCTCTTCTGGATCGACGCGCCGATTTGACGGTCCACAGTCTCAAGGACATGCCGATGGAGACCCCGGACAAGCTGCCGCTCCTATGCTTCTCTTCCCGTGAAGACCCCAGAGATGTGCTGGTCCTTCCGGTCGGGACTGAAACGCTTGCTCCCAATGCCGTAATCGGCACCTCCAGTCTGCGCCGTCAGCTGCAATTGAAAAAACTCTACCCGGAGCATGAAATCAGACCCATCCGCGGCAACCTGCAGACCCGTTTGAGAAAACTGGATGAGGGCGAATTCGGGGCGCTTGTCCTGGCTGCTGCCGGCTTAAAACGCTTGGGATTGGAAAAACGGATTTCCCGGTATTTCTCCATCGACGAGATCATTCCGGCCGCAGGACAAGGGATCCTCGGCATACAGGGACGAAAGGATGAAGACTACTCCTACCTGGCTGATTTTGGCGATGAGGACAGTGGGGCTGCCGCGCTGGCCGAACGGGCTTATGTCCGTGCACTGAACGGCGGTTGTACCTCCCCTGTCTGCGCCAATGCCGAAATCAAAGGCGGCAAAATCCTGCTCCGCGGGCTGTATTACGATGAAAAGAGCGGCGTATGCCGCTATGGATGCGAAGCAGGGCTGACGGAGGAAGCGGAGAGCATCGGGGTCCGTCTTGCCGAAGAACTCAGCGGGAAAAAGGAGGTGCGGCGATGAACGGCAAGGTTTGGCTCATAGGAGCAGGTCCCGGCGATGTGGGACTGTTTACCTTGAAGGGCAAAGAAGTCTTGGAACAGGCCGACGTAGTCGTCTATGACGCACTGGTTGGGCAAAGCATCCTCGGCATGATCCCCGATTCCGCAAGACTTATCTACGCCGGTAAACGCTCGGGAAACCATGCGCTGAGCCAGGAAGAGATCAACAGGATCCTCCTGGATGAAGCCCTCAAGGGGAATTGCGTAGTCAGGCTGAAGGGCGGAGACCCCTTTCTGTTTGGAAGAGGCGGCGAAGAGCTGGAGCTTTTGGCGGAAAACGGTATTCCTTTTGAGATCGTACCCGGGATCTCAAGCGCCTTGGCGGTCCCCGCTTACAATGGGATCCCCGTTACACACCGTGACTATTGTTCCAGCGTGCATATCATCACCGGTCATCGGAGGAAGGAAACCGGATATGATATTGACTTCGACGCCCTTGTACGGACAGGCGGGACGCTGGTTTTCCTGATGGGGATTGCAGCTTTGCCGGATATCTGCAGAGGCCTTATGGATGCGGGGATGGCCGGAGATATCCCTGCAGCAGTTTTGGAAAGAGGAACCACTTCAGCCCAACGCAGGATCAGTGCTACCCTCTCAACACTGGAAGCGGAATGTGCTAAGGCAAAAGTCATGACACCCGCCATTATCCTGGTCGGCCGGGTATGCGCATTGGCCGACAGTTTCTCTTGGGCGGAAAAACGCCCGTTGGGCGGTGTGAAGGTTATCCTCACCAGACCCAGAGAGCTGAGTTCGGGTTTCGCTTCCATTCTCAGAGCCAGAGGCGCCGAGGTGTTGGAGCTTCCGGCTATCCGAACTGAGCCTATGCCGGATCCCGGGCCGGTACGCCGCGCCATTCAGCGACTTGTGGGAGGCGGATACGACTGGATCGTGTTTACCAGCCCCAGCGGCGTCAGGATCTTCTTCCGGGAATTGATGGAATTCAGCGATCTTCGTGCTCTCTGCCAGGTAAAGATCGCAGCCATCGGGCAAGGAACCGCAAAGGCCTTACTGGAGTTTGGACTTAAAGCAGATTTCATTCCCACTGCTGCCGATGGAGAGACTCTGGGTACGGAGCTGTACCGCAAATGCTCGCCTGATGCCCGCATCCTCATCCCCAGAGCCGCTTCCGGAAACCCGGAACTGATCCATGAGCTTGAACGGGATGGGCGCATGATCGATGATGTACCTCTTTATCAGACTGTTTATACTTCCTCTCGTGTGATCGATCCGGCGGCAGTTCTGGAGGAGGATAACTGCTATGCAGTTTTCACCAGCGCGTCCACCGTAAAGGGGTTTGCGGGCAGCGTTTCCGGCGCCGATCTTCATCGGATCAAGGCGGTATGCATCGGCCGTCAGACTGCAGCAGCGGCCAAAGCCTTGGGGATGCGGATCTGGATCGCTCCCAAGGCTACTCTGGATTCACTGGCACAGGAATTAACGGAAGCCGCCGGCGGAAAAGAACCGATGGATGATAATGCCCAATAGAGAGAGGAGATATTTCATGCAGGAAAAGGCTATTCTGGTTGTCAGTTTTGGTACGTCATATCGGTATACCTGTCAACGTACCATTGGAGCACTGGAATCGGACTTTCGTTTCCGGTTCCCCGATCGCAAGGTCTATCGCGCCTGGACAAGCAATATCATCCGTCGAAAACTGGCGTCTCAAGGGGAACCGATCGACTCTGTAGAGGAAGCGCTGGGTCGGATGGAACGGGATGGTATCCGGGATCTGCTGGTACAGACCACTCACATGCTGCCCGGTGAAGAATATGCTCTTGCCCGGGAGTCTGTGGAACGGCACCATTCTTCTTTTTCATCTATTCGTTTCGGTGCGCCTCTGCTGTCTGACAGAAATGATCTGGCGGAATTGGCGCACATCCTGGAAAGCAAGTTTCCCCAGGTTGAGAAAAACGACCTTCTGGTATTTATGGGACATGGAAGCGATCATATCGATACGCCGATATATGAAGAACTGGAAAACTGTTTCCGCCAGGATGGATTTGATCATTACTGCATAGGCACGGTGGAGTTTGCGCCGGGATTTACCTCTGTTCTGGATCGGATCTGCCGGGAAAAGCCCAAGAAGGTCTATCTTTCTCCCCTTATGGTGGTAGCCGGCGACCATGCGAATAATGACATGGCCGGTGAAGATCCGGATTCCTGGAAGAGCCAGATCATCTCTGCAGGCTTCGAGACCGAATGTATACTCAAAGGCTTGGGTGAGTACCCGGAAATCCGGGAAATGTACATGAAGCATGCCGAACTAGCGCAAGGCCTCGTATCCGGCAAAAGCAATGGATAATCCGTTTCCTTCCGTTTCGAATCCCCTGCGCTTTCCCCTGTTCCTGGATCTGACGCAAAAGCGGGCAGCGATTATCGGCGGCGGGAAAATCGCAGCCAGGAGAGTTTTCGCCCTGCTGGAATTTGTTCGTGAGATCATCGTGATCGCACCGGAGCTTCTGCCGGAATTGGAAGCCTTGGCGTTGGAGAATCGGATCGAGGTCAGAAAGCGGGAGTTTCGGCCAGATGACCTCCTGGGCGCAGATCTTGCCATTACCGCCACGGGGGTGAAGGCGGTCGATGACTTGGTTTGGCAGATTTGCAGGGAAAAGCATATTCCGGTGAACGTATCCGCAGATCAGACCAAGTGCGACTTTTTCTTCCCGGGGATCGCCCGGCACAATAACCTGGTAGCCGGGATCACCGCCTGCGGTACTGATCATCGATTGGCCAAACGCGCGGCGGAAGCGGTGCGTGATCTATTTGAAACCATAGAATAATGGACCCTGAATGCTTCAGCGCGCCGCAGGAATCCTGCGGCGCGCCTTTCTTTTTACCAATCTTACAGATCCAGCTGTTCAAACCTTCTGACTGAGCTCCGACAGGACACCCAGGTCAGCATCGCATAAATCATCACGGCGATCACCAGTAACAGAAATTGCAATCCCAGTCGTTCACCGGAAGGCGTATTCAGAAATTCCAAGCCGGGAAAGAAATGCAGGCTCTCCCCAATTGCGATCAGGATCAGCGCAGCAATGCCAAAGGAAAGAAACGGGATCCCGATGCGATAGGCAGACCGAAAAAAACACCGGAGAAAGACAGTATTGAAAGCCGCAAATACCAGCAGAACAAAGGCAAGATACAAGGGGCTGGCATTCATCAGCGCATTTGAACGGTATACCTCCGCATTCCCCAGCACCGTCATACGCAGAACCGTCAGCAGGACCATGGGAATAAAGCTCAATAATTGGATCGTACAGGTAAAAGCATATTTTGCACGTACGACGTCCTCTTTCGGAACCGGGAGCAGAACAGTATACAGGATATCCTTTGTCTCGCGCCCTTCCTGGAAGGAATGAAATATGCCGAAACAGACGAAGAACGCGCCTATGAGAATCGGATAGCCGGGCAGCAGCGTCATCAGAGAAGCAGCAATAAATACATATGTCAAAATCGAGGCGCTGAGCCGAAAGTCTTTAATGAGCAAGTTTTTCATATAGACTCTCCTTCTCTGTATTGACCATCACCGTCTCCAGATCTTCTCCCTTTCCCATTTCCCTGCATCGGCGGAGAAAACCGTCGAGCTGCTCGGAAGCGATCATGCGTCCTTTGGCAATGTAGGTGATGTCATCTGCACACTTCTCCAGGTCCGACGTGATGTGTGTGGAAAAGAGGATCGCGATTCCCTGATTCCGAAGGTATCGGAATATCTCCAGGAGTTCCTCCCGGGAAACTGGGTCCAAACCGCTTGTCGGTTCATCCAGGATCAACAGCTCAGCATGGTGGGACAGAGCAAGTGCAAGATTCAGCTTTACCCGCATCCCTTCCGATAATTGTGCAGGTGTTTTTTCCTCCGACAAGGCGAACAGATCCAGATAATGCCGATAATCCGTATCACTCCACGCAGGATAAAATCGTCTGGTAATATCCACCAGCTCGCGGATCTTTTTTCGCGGGTAATAGTTCACAGCACCGGTGGAATAGCCGACTCTGCATTTGATCTCCCGCTCATTCTTGTCATATGGCTTTTCAAAATACCGAATAACTCCTGAATCCGGATGGACGATATGCAGGAGAGATTTCAATGTGGTGGTTTTCCCTGCACCGTTTCTTCCGATAAATCCCATGATCCGTCCCTTTTCCAATTGGAACGTGATGTCCTTCAGCTGAAAACCAGGATATGCTTTGCATAATTCCCGCACTTCAAGAACAGGCATGTAAATTCACTCCCCTTTGAATACTGCAGCGTTCAAGATATCAAAGGTTTCTTTGCGCGGGATGGCCAGACCGCGCTCTTCATCTCCAAGCAAAAGGAGAGTATCTCCCGGGCAGATTTGAAAGACCTCACGCGCTTCCTTGGGAATGACGATCTGTCCCTTGCTGCCGACCGTAACGCTCCAGGCGTATTTTCCCGTTGCTTTTTTCATGGTATCACCCCAATAGTATGATTTGTTATACTGTTCATACTTATCATACTTTATTTCTAGCCGGATGTCAAGAGACAGCTGTATAAGCAAACATCCCGCAGACATTTCAGCCTGCGGGATGTCAAAACAGCCAGGGGTTTTAATGAATTGCCGGATTAACATGGACCATTATATGCTTTACCTTCGGAAAACTGCTTTCGATCACATCATGAACCCTTTCGGCAACGGCGTGACTGTCCTCAAGACTCATGCTTCCTTCGGCGCTGATCTCAATATCCACATAGATCCGATTGCCGAAAATCCGGGTGTGGATCAAATCTACACCCACCACATCCTCCTGCTCCTCCGCGATTGTCCGAATCTCCTGTTCCAGGGCTTCATCCCCGGAATCCACCATTTTCGATACAGCATCCTTGAAGATATCATAAGTCGCTTTCAGGATAAGGAGACAGATCACTAAGCTCGCAATGGGTTCAACGATGCGGTATCCCATCCGGGCAAAGACAATGCCGATCAACGCACCCACCGACGATAAAGCGTCGCTGCGATGATGCCACGCATTGGCCATCAATGCGCCGGAATCCAGTTTTTTGGCAAAATACCGGGTATACCAGTACATTGCCTCCTTGGATACAATAGAGACAATAGCCGCAACCAGCGCCAGTAACCCGGGCGCCTGCGTTCCGGAAAAGTCTCCCTTGATCACCTGCTCCAGTGCACTTCGGCCGATGAGAAGTCCGGTGACCAACAGCACGACCGCAAGGATAATGGCTGCGACACATTCGAAACGCTCATGTCCATAAGGATGCTCCTTATCCGGTGCGCGCGTGGAAAGCTTCACGCCGATTATCACGATAATACTGCTGAAAACATCGGACGCGGAATGAACCGCATCGCTGACCATTGCTCCGGAATGGGCAAATATACCGGCCAAAAACTTCAGCAGGGAGAGCACGGCGTTTCCGATTATGCTCACCATACTGACCTTGACCGCTGTGCGTTCAAACTCTGCGGTGATTGCTGTTTCAGTGGTGGTCTGCTTTTCCAATGGAATATCCCTCCCAAGATTCTCTTCGCCCGTGGAAAAACCCACGGTTCAGCGTTCACGCACTGTCCCGTGGGTCATAACCACTGTTACTTTCGTAACCCGGCTCCGAGCATGAGGGGCTCCGGCCTGTTCAGATTGTGCTGTAGCGAATAGCAGTACAAAGAGTGTTAGCATTGTATCAAAGGTGCGCAGACAAGTCAAGCGCGATCTTTGCGGATTTTTCGGGAAATGATGATCGCGAATACCAGGACGAAGCAGAGCGCCGCTCCAGCCCAAGTAATGGGGTATACTGCAGCCAGGGATTGTATGGTGTGATAGGTTCTGGAAAAAACGGCAAGCAGACTCACCCGCAGGACGCAGAGATTGAGGATGATCACGATCATGGAATGGATAGAATATCCCATCCCGCGCACAGACCCGCCCGTTACTTCCAGAATGGGATAGATGGAGTAAAAAGGAAAGGATACCAGCGCGATCTTCATGGCATTCACCACCACATCCGGATCCTTCATGAACCAGGAATAGATCGTCTGAGGGAAGGAAAGGAAAACGATGACCAGACAACCGACAACTGCTGCACCGAGCACGGCGGTCATGATCGTTCCCTTCAGGATCCTGCGGTATTGTCCGGCGCCGGTATTCTGTCCGGCAAAGGTGGTCGACGCCTGGCCGAAGGCCATAATGGGCAGGTAGATAAAGTTCTCAACCTTGTAATAGGTGGCAAAAGCAGCGACTGCAGTTTCTCCAAAATCGTTGATATAGTACTGCACCATCACATTGGAAAAGGTGATAATGACTGTCTGAATCCCTGTCGGGAGTCCGATGAACAAGACCTTTTTCAAAACGGAAAAATCAAACCCAAGCTTGCGGAGATCCAGACGAACATCACAACACTTTCTTGAAGCAAGCACCCCCACCAGCAGGGCGGACAGGCTCTGGGTGATCGCTGTTGCGATCGCCACTCCGGCGACTCCCATCGGGATCCACAGAATAAACAGCGCATCCAGGACCACATTCAGCAATCCGCATACCACGAGGACCAGAAAGGGTGATCGGGAATCCCCATATGCCCGCATCCCGCCGGAGACCATGTTATAGAAGATCAGCATGGGGATGCTGACGAGATATATGCGGATATAGGTCGTGGCTTGCGGCATCACGGTTTCCGGTGTTCTCAGGATGGTCAGAAGTCTGGGAGCGAAAACAATGCCCAACAACATCAGAAGCAATCCGCCCACCAAGCCGAAGGTCACCGATGAATGGAGCGCTTTCTCTGCCTGTTCCTTATTCTTGGCGCCGATGGCCTGCGAGGCTACGACACTTGTCCCGACGGAAATGCCGGAAAACAAGCCAATGGTACAGGTGATCAGGGTAGCACTTGCACCGACCGCGGCCGCAGCAGTTTTATCCAGATAGTTTCCTACGAAGAGGAAATCCACGGTATTATACAGCTGCTGAAATATGCTTCCCCCGATCATGGGGAGAATAAACCGTACCAAAGGGCCGAGGATCGGCCCTTTGGTCATATCTATCGTGTGTTTCTTGTGCGTGTCACTCATTGCTTACTGACAAACAGACAGCGAATTGCATTCAAAACCGCCAGGATCATGACTCCGACGTCGGCAATGATGGCGATCCACATATTTGCGATACCGATGGCAGCCAGGATCAGGCAGATGAACTTGACGCCGAGAGCAAGGATGATATTCTGCCGGACGATCCCGCTGCACTTTCTGCTGATCCTGATGGCCTTGCTGATCTTCATGGGATCGTCATCCATCAGCACCACATCAGCAGCCTCTATCGCTGCGTCAGAGCCCAGCGCCCCCATGGCGATACCGATGTCCGCCCGGGAGAGAACAGGAGCGTCGTTGATCCCATCCCCCACAAAAGCGAGTCGGTGGCTTCCGGTACAATCCTTCAGCAACTCTTCTACACAGTTCACCTTATCCGCAGGCAAAAGTTGAGCCCGATACTCCGTCAGCCCGACTTCCTGCGCAACCTTTTGGGCTACGCTTTCCGCATCTCCGGTAAGCATAACGGCGCGTTCCACGCCCGCGCGCTTGAGTGCGGCGATCGCTTCTTTGGAATTCTCCTTAATCTCATCGGAGATGACGATATGCCCGCAGTAACTGCCGTTAACCGCGACATGAAGCAGCGTTCCCACATGGGCACATTCTTCAAAAACGATACCCAGCCTATCCATCAGCTTATCATTTCCGATGGCAACCTGGATCCCGTCGACTTTTGCCGTTACCCCGTGACCGCTGATCTCCTCCAGCTCCGTCACCCGATTCTGATCAATGTGCTTTCCATAGGCCTCCTGAATGCTTCTGGCGATGGGATGGGAAGAATGACATTCCACATGCGCTGCGTATTCCAGCAGCATCTGCTCATCGATCGGGCTTTTATGTACGGATGTAACCGCAAAATTGCCTTTTGTGATCGTACCGGTTTTATCGAAGGCAACGGTTTTGACTTGAGACAGCGTCTCCAGATAATTTGAGCCTTTAATCAGAATACCCTGCTTGCTTGCACCTCCCAAGCCCGCAAAAAAGCTGAGCGGAATACTGATGACCACCGCGCAGGGGCAGCTGATCACCAGGAAAGTACAAGCGCGAAGCACCCAATCTCCCCAGAGCTTTCCGACAGAGGCGTAATGCTCCATCCCGATTTGGGTAAGCATGATAAAAAGCGGCGGAAGGATCGCAAGAGCCAATGCCGCATAGCAAACAATGGGTGTATAATACTTGGCAAACTTTGAAATGAAGTTTTCGGACTTGGATTTGCGGGATGCCGCATTCTCCACCAGATCCAGGATCTTGGAGGCGGTGGAGTCTTCAAATTCCGTAGTTGTCCGGATTTTCAGAACACCGGACATATTGATGCTGCCGGAGAGGACATCGCTGTCCGGACCGACCTTTCTGGGAAGACTCTCTCCGGTGAGGGCGCTGGTGTTCAGGTTAGAGATTCCCTCTACTACGATTCCATCCAACGGGACCTTTTCTCCGGGCTGTACGACGCTGATGCTGCCGACCTCGACTTCATCCGGGTCTACCTGCTCCAGTTCGCCGTCTACT
>JAEEGL015134456.1_pt1 | contig 37242 bp, 30 predicted proteins | sample 9134231 | NCBI WGS metagenome assembly JAEEGL01 (sample SAMN16246548, study PRJNA631951) | gut metagenome | biome: gut microbiome; feature: rumen; material: fiber-attached | host: Bos | place: Iran: Karaj | collected 2018-10 | reverse complement strand
TCATGATGGTGGCAGCTTCAATCATAGGCGGTACAATCAATATCCAGTTTATGAAAAATGCTGATCCAAAATATATTGCAAGAGCAGCTGCAGTAATGGGCGCTTGCGGAACAGCATGTATGCCTGTGGGTTCACTTCTTTTAAGCGCAGTTGTAACTAAGGTCAGCACAGAAGCAATTCTTGTATTCTGCGTGATTTTTGCAATAGCTATTCTTGCAATCTTAGTCTTTGTAAAGCCACAGATGGAGATTGAGGAAGGTTCCCTTAGAATTAAAAACGAGAAAGTATCAGCAAGTTTAGGATAAAAATTATTTCATTAAAGGAGTTTGCAATGCAGATAAAGCTTAATGAGAACATAAAGAAGTACCGAAAGAGCATGAATCTGACCCAGGAAGAACTGGCAGAAGCCTTTGGAGTTACGGTTGGAGCAGTATCAAAATGGGAAAGCGGCAGTAATGTGCCGGATATTCTAACTCTTATGCAGCTTGCAGACTTTTTTAGCATATCTGTCGACGTGCTTCTGGGCTATAGCATGTCCTCCAAGAACGTCAAAGACATTTCTGACAGGCTGGATGCTCTTTTACATGAGGATAAATATGATGAGGCTATCATTGAGGCAGAAAAAGCGCTGGTTAGATATCCGGGTAACTTTAAGATACTCACAAGCTGTGCGGACACATACCATATCGTTTCATCGATGAAAGATTTGAAGGATTATCGGGACAAAGCAATCGAACTTTATGAGTCGTCTCTTCGCTACATTTCACAGAGTGACAATCCGGAGCAGGAAACCTTTAGCATTAAATTTCGCATAGCAACTATAAAAGGTCGTGATAACCCTGAGAAATCTCTTGAGGAGTTTAAAAAGATAAATTTTAAGGGGATAGCAGACATTAATATAGCTAATATTTTAAGACTGACGGGAAAGCCTGAGGAAGCAATGGAGGTTTATACAAGAGTTCTGGTTTCAATTCTGGTAAAGACCTTGGAGTTTTCTACAGAAATGTTTATGGTGCTGGTTTCTATGGACGCTGCGAAGGCATACAAGGAAGCTGGTGAGATTATGGATTGGTATATGACTATAGTAGATGCTACCAGCATTGATAGGAGCAAGAACAGCTATCTTTCCAAGATGAAGATCATGGGGCTTGTCTTTAAATCATTGGTTCTTTGTTGCCTCAAAAAGGATGATGAAATGAAAAACTGCATTGATACAGCCTTAGAAATAGCAAAACAGTACGACAAAAAACCTTCAAATGATTTTGCCGGAAAGATCAAATTCTGGCATGGAAGTAAGGATTATCACATTTCTCTATATGATAATTTTGGCGTTGGAGCCATGGCCGGCATCGATAATCTTTTTAATATGGGACCTAAGGTGCTGCCTCCTAAGGTTATAAAAAAGATGAAAACAGCGCTTGAATACTGGAATAGAGTAAAATAGACTGATAATGAAAGCATCAAAGATAACGTAGATAAGGATTTTATTGGCAGTGACAAGGGAGACTCCTTCATATGAAGATCAGCAAATCATCGTTTTTGGCTCAGCAGACATATACGGACAATGAAAAGGACACAGCAAAGGCAGAAAAAGAACTGGAAAGACTTGTAAGAAAAGGCAGAAAGCAAGGGGATTCTGTTCTTATAGGGGCGGCTTATTTTTATCTCGGCGCTTGCCGCTATGATCTTGGGGACTGGGAAGGAATGTATTCATACGCCTATAGGGCGGTCGCTTATTTAAAGGACACAAACGATTACATGATGGCTACAAGGGCTTATGATCTGTTGGGGTATGCCTACGAGCAGCAGGAAAACTACAAAATGCAGCTTGATACCTATAAGACGACCTACAACATTATCAAAAAGCACAGACTGGGAAATATTTATTACAGGACAACCCTGAATAATCTTGCCAGCTGCTACCATCATATGGGAGAGTGCGGGATGGCCATCAAAGTCCAGAAAGAATGCATCGATCTGCACAAAAAGATCTCTGTAGATGACCATACCAGGACAATGATGTATTCCATAAATCTTGCAGAATATTATTACGATAATGACGAACCTCAAAAAGCGCTTGAGGTATTAAAGGATGTAGAAAAACTGGTAGAAAAAACAGATTACAGACCGTATGTTTTTGACTATTACTTAAAGCTTGCTATCTGCGCTTTCAAGTTGAATAAACCCAAGGATTTGGCAAAATACGCAAAAAAGGCGCTGACATACAATGAACCCGGTGTTTATCCGCACCAGATCTACGATGATCTGCGTAAGGTTTCTCATTTTATTCTGGAAATCGGACAGATGGACATAGCCGATCGCATTGCCGAACTGATGAAAGCATATGCGGATGAAAAGCCCGGCGTTATAGAGCAGCTTATAGCTTATCGGACCTTTGCGGAGTATTACGCAAAGAAGGGTGATGAAAAACAGGCATTGACCTGTTATGAAAAGCTTGAGATTCTTCACGAAAAATACAGAAACGAACTCAACCGAGTTCAGTTAAGCTCGCATATCAGAGAAGAGGGTACGGAAGCCGAGATTCAAAAACTCAGGAAAAAACTGTCAAAAACCGAAGAACTGGCTTTCATTGATCCTCTTTCAAAACTGCTTAACCGCTCGGCACTTTTGCGTGTGGCTTCAGAATTTATAGATGCAGCAGCTAAGAAGAAAGAGAAGATCGGTGCTATTTTTATTGATATTGACTTCTTTAAGCAATGCAACGATACTTACGGCCATGCAAAGGGTGATGAGATAATATGCTATGTGGCACGTGCCTGCAAAAAGGAGGAAACACAGTTTATACGCTTTGCACGGTATGGTGGGGACGAACTGTTTGGTATAACAAGAGGACTTGATGACGATGCTGTATTGCAGATTGCAAAAAATATCTGTGAAAAAATTCGTAAGGCCGATATACCAAACATCGGTAACCCGAACGGACAAAGGGTTACTCTCTCGGTTGGCATTGCAAACGTGCCTATAACAGGCCGGGTGGACACCATAATCGAGATTGCAAACTATGCAGACAAGGCTCTTTACTATGCAAAAAACACAGGTAAAAACAGGATATGTGTCCTCGAACACGGGCGAAAAGATGAAAACGGCAAGGAAGCTATGTTTGTGACTCATTTAGTTGAATGATGAAGTACGAAAAGCTTATATACGCGAAAAGGGGGATTAAGAAGAAGTGAAAGAAAAGATCAGGGAGAGATGTGAACTGCTGAAAAGAAATCGTAAGGCTATTGCAAAAGAGTTTTCACTGGAAAATGACCTTATGAGCGTTGTGGCCGGAATGATCTTTACGGGCTCCGGCAGAGAAGTCGATCCGGAAATGCTCAAGGAGTGTAAAAAAGTTCTTGCAAAGCATACCGGCGTGTTTTCACGGTTCAGGAAGAACGTCGATCTCGTGCTGGAGAGCAGGATGGCAATGGCCGAAGATCCCGGAAAGTACATTGAGGCAGTCATTGATACGTATAATAAGATCCGCAAGGCAAAGATGAAAGACAATGACTTTACCATAATTGCGGCTGCCCTACTGTGCGAACTCGAAAAGACGGACAGGATCGATGAAGTGATGGAACGCTATGATGAGCTGACGAAACGCATGGAAAAGGAACATCCTTTCCTTACCAATACAACAGACAGTTCCCAGGTAATGCTTCTGGCAGCTTCGGAGCGGGATATCGAGTCCATCGTAAATGACATTGAGAAATGCATCCAATATCTTAAAAAGATTTGCAAGACAAAGGCGGGATCTGACGCCGTTCAGGGGCTTGGAGAGGTTCTGGCGCTTGAGGGAGGCAACATACAGGAAAGATGTGAGCGCGTTGATAAAATATTCACCCTGTTCAAGGATAAGAAAGCGGTGTTTTCAGGAGACAGAGAGTTTGTTTCACTTGGAGCCTTTGCAGATATAGATGCTGAGCCCGAGATTCTGGTGGACCTGATCATCAAAGCTTCCGAAATACTTAAAGAAGATAAGTTCTTTTCAGATTCGTCCTTTGGAAAAAGTCGAAGGCTCATGTATGCAGCTGCGCTTGTTGCAGGATGTTACAGAGAGAATTCAGCAGTGAATGACACTGCCTATATCAGCTCTACATTGGGAATATTAAAGGACAGGCAAACCGCGGCGATGATATCCGCAATGATACAGATAATTCCGAGCATAGCGGAGGCAGTATTATCAGCTGATAAATAAAAGCGCCGGCTTATAGATGCTTGACAGATACCCTGCGGGGGTATATATTGGTTAATGACCGATATACCCCTGCGGGGTATTTTACGTGGAGGAGATATATGTCTGAGAATAAAAATGACATGGAAGAAATGAATGAGTTCTGCCCTCATTGCTCGGGGAAGCACAAGGACAGAGACGATAAAGAGAAGAAGGATCTGATGAATCGGCTTAAGAGGATAGAGGGCCAGGTCAGGGGCGTTGAAGGAATGCTTGAAAACGACGCATACTGCTCGGATATCCTGATGCAGGTATCGGCCATCACCTGTGCGCTCAACAGCTTCAATAAGGTCCTTTTGGCAAATCACATGAGATCCTGTGTGGCTGACAATATTCGCGAGGGCAATGACGAGATCATCGACGAGCTTGTGGTCACACTGCAGAAGCTTATGAAGTAGGTGGAACATGGAACAATATAACGTAACCGGAATGAGCTGCGCTGCCTGCCAGGCCAGGGTTGAGAAGGCTGTAAACGCCGTGCCGGGTGTTGAAAGCTGTGCGGTAAGCCTTCTTACCAACTCCATGGGCGTAGAAGGAAGCGCGTCTCCGGAAGATATCATAAAGGCCGTAGAAGCGGCCGGTTATGGCGCAGGTCTGAAAAAACAAAATAAAGCAGGTACATCGACGGCAGTCTATGAGGATTCACTGAAGGATACGGAAACACCGGTGCTTAAAAAGCGCCTTACTGCTTCGGTGATACTGCTGATCCCTCTGATGTACGTCTCAATGGGGCATATGCTGTGGAACTGGCCGCTGCCGCCTTTTCTTGCAGGCAATCATGTGGCCATGGGGTTATATCAGCTTCTGATGGCCGGGATCATCATGGTGATAAATCAGAAGTTTTTTATCAGCGGGTTTAAGGGGCTTATTCACAGGTCCCCCAACATGGATACGCTGGTGGCCCTTGGAGCCACGGCTTCTTTTGCATATAGCGTCTTTGCTCTCTTTGCAATGACGAAAGCGGTGCAGGAGGGCAATACGGACAGGGTCATGTATTACATGGATCAGTTCTATTTTGAGTCCGCCGCCACGATCCTGACGCTCATCACCATAGGCAAGACCCTGGAAGCAAGGTCCAAAGGAAAAACAACGGACGCACTTAAATCCCTGATGAAGCTTGCGCCCAAGACCGCTGTTATTCTTGTTAACGGTACCGAGAAAACCGTTGATATAGAAGAAGTAACTGTGGGAGACAGATTTGTTGTAAGGCCCGGTGACAGCATACCCGTGGACGGTATAGTAAGAGAAGGCGAAAGCGCCGTAAACGAGTCCGCCCTTACGGGAGAAAGCGTCCCTGTGGAGAAGCAGCCGGGAGATAAGGTTTCCGCTGCGACAATAAATACATCGGGACATATGGTGTGCGAGGCTACGAAGGTGGGCGAGGATACCACCCTTGCGGGGATCATTAGAATGGTCAGCGACGCAGCTGCCACCAAAGCCCCCATCGCCAAGATAGCCGACAGGGTTTCGGGAGTGTTTGTCCCTGCGGTCATCGGAATCGCTTTAGTAACCTTCATCATATGGCTTGCAGTGGGGCAGAACTTCGGTTATGCCATGGCCAGAGCGGTATCGGTACTTGTTATAAGCTGTCCCTGTGCCCTGGGCCTGGCAACCCCCGTTGCGATCATGGTGGGTAACGGCGTAGGCGCAAAGAACGGAATCCTCTTTAAGACGGCAGCAGTGCAGGAACTTACGGGAAAGACTCAGATAGTTGCCCTCGATAAGACCGGAACGGTCACCACGGGCATCATGCGTGTTACGGATGTGATCCCTGCCGCCGGCTTTGACGAAAATGAATTGCTTGAAACGGCTTATGCTCTGGAATCAAAGAGCGAGCATCCCATTTCAAAAGCAATCGTGGATCATGCAAAAGAGCGGAATATCACGCTTTTCGAAACAACGGAGTTTGAGGTCCTTTCCGGAAACGGACTTAAGGGAAAACTTGGGGGCCTTGCAGTTGCCGGAGGCAATGCAGGATTTCTTTCAAAAATAACGGATAATATCGCCGCAGATATTTCCGAAAGGATGAACGAAATCTCCGGGCAGGGAAAGACGCCTGTTCTTTTTGCGAAGAACAACAAGCTGCTCGGTATCATCGCAGTTGCCGACACCATTAAGGAGGATAGCACCGAGGCAATTTCGGAACTTAAGAAGATGGGTATTCATGTGGTGATGCTGACCGGTGATAATGAGATCACCGCAAGGGCCATCGCCGAACAGGCCGGAGTTGACGAAGTGGCAGCAGGGGTACTTCCCGACGGAAAAGAAGCCGTTATCAGAAAACTTATGGAAAAGGGCAAAGTCGCCATGGTTGGAGACGGCATAAACGATGCCCCGGCCCTTACCCGCGCGGATGTGGGAATCGCTATAGGAGCGGGTACTGACCTAGCCATTGATGCGGCGGATGTTGTTCTTATGAAAAGCAGTATCCGTGACGTTGCAGCTGCCATAAGGATTTCAAGGGCAACCCTCAGAAACATCCACGAGAACCTCTTCTGGGCATTTTTCTATAATGTCATCGGAATCCCCCTTGCAGCGGGCTGTTACGTAGCTGCCTTCGGATTGACACTTAATCCCATGTTCGGAGCTGCAGCCATGGGACTCTCAAGCTTCTGCGTAGTGACGAATGCCCTCAGGCTTAACCTGTTGAAGGTTTATGACGGCAGGAAAGATAAATTGATAAAAAACACAATAACGGATAAATTAATAACAAAGGAGAAAAAGGAAATGAAGATCAAAGTAAACGGAATGATGTGCGCACACTGTGAAGCTCATGTAAAGAAGGCTCTTGAGGCTGTTGACGGTATCGAATCCGCAGTTGCTTCCCACGAGGAGAATCTCGTAACCCTCACATGCTCAAAGGACGTTGATGAGGCTGTCATCAAGGCGGCTGTTACTGAAGCAGGCTATGAGTACGCAGGCATCGCATAAATGGTATAATGGACCGGTCATATATAAAGAAAGGCGGAAAACTGCATCATGATCTCTAAAGAAACTCCCGATAAAATCCTGCTTGATAAGTATGAGCAGTTAAAAAAATATATAAAGTCCCTGGGCAGCGCAGCCGTTGCTTTTTCAAGCGGCGTTGATTCCACCTTTCTTTTGTATGCCGCAAAGGAGGCATTGGGAGATAAGGTCATAGCCCTCACCGCATCTTCGTGTTCTTTTCCCGAACGAGAACTTACGGAGACAAAGGCTTTCTGCAGCGAGCATGGAATAGAGCAGGTGATTGTGCGGGCGAAGGAACTTGAGATCGAAGGCTTTGCACAGAATCCCCCCAACAGATGCTATCTCTGCAAGCGTGAGCTTTTCGGAAAGTTTGTGGCCATTGCAGAGGAAAGGGGCATAAATGCCATCCTTGAAGGCTCAAACCTTGATGATAACGGTGATTACAGGCCGGGGCTTATGGCAGTGGAGGAACTGAACATAAAGAGTCCCTTAAGAAGCATAGGCTTTACAAAAGAAGAGATACGTATCTTATCCGCTTACTTGGGCCTCCCCACATGGGACAAACAGTCCTTTGCGTGTCTTTCAACCAGATTCCCTTATGGAGAGGAGATCACCGAAGAGAAGCTTTTGATGATAGACAAAGCGGAGCAGCTTCTTTTAGACCTTGGGTTTAAGCAGCTGAGAGTCCGCATTCACGGTAAAATGGCGAGGATCGAACTCCTGCCTTCCGATTTTGACCGTTTTATGGAAGAAAAAACAAGGCTTCTTGTTCATGATGAATTTAAGAAGATCGGTTTTGACTATATCGCTCTTGATATCCGGGGTTATCGTACCGGGAGCATGAACGAGACACTTTAGTCTGTTGTTACGAAAGGAAGAAAAAAATGCCGGATCAGTTTTCCAGGACTCAGCTTCTTCTGGGCCGTGAAGGAATGGAATCATTACATAAAAAGAAGGTGGCGGTCTTCGGTATAGGAGGCGTGGGCGGATACGTTTGTGAGGCTCTGGTCCGCAGCGGTATCGGCGCCTTTGACCTGATAGATGATGACAAGGTGTGCCTCACAAATCTCAACAGGCAGATAATCGCTACAAGAAAAACAATAGGCAGAGACAAGGTGGAGGTTATGAAGGAACGCATGCTGGAGATCAACCCGGATGTGGACGTGACGATCCGCAAATGCTTCTTCTTACCGGAAAACGCCGATGAATTTCCCTTCGAGGAATATGACTATGTGGTTGATGCGGTTGATACTGTAACCGCAAAGATCGAATTGATCCTCAGAGCGCAGCAGGCAAAGGTCCCGATAATCAGCGCAATGGGAGCAGGCAACAAGCTTGACGCGAGCAGATTTAAGGTGGCGGACATCTATGATACAAGCGTTTGTCCGCTGGCCAAAGTGATGAGGCATGAATTAAAGAAAAGGAACGTTAAGAAACTGAAGGTCGTCTATTCCGACGAACTGCCCATAAAGCCCCCGGAGGACCCTTCTGATCCGGAAGAACAACAGGAGCATTCCCGCCGCTCCACTCCCGGAAGCACGGCCTTTGTTCCCGCTGTGGCAGGCCTTATCATAGCGGGAGAGATAGTAAAAGACCTGAGCAGACAATAAGAGATTTTTATGAAAAAGCATAGTATACAAAGCCCCGGAAGGAATGTCCTTCCGGGGCTTTTCATTATCATAGCCGTTGTTTGCTTCAGCCGTTATTTTGTTCCTGTAAGTGCGGTTCCATTCACATAAACGGTGTATCCGTTTGATACGATATCACCGGCATTTCCGGTAAACTCTGTGATATAGCAGTCGCCGGTAAGATTCCAGGTGCTTCCGCTCTCAAGGGTTACGGATACGGAACCGATAGTAGTTGATACGGTTTCGCCCTTTGCGTTGGTTATATCACCGGAGAAACAGCCGGTGAATGTGGAGCCGTCGGTGATATTCATTGTCAGGTAAGAATTATCGCCTACAAGGATCGTACCTTCAGCCCTTTGACCTACGAGATTGAGAGTAGCCCTGTTTTCAGCTCCGCTCCAGCCGTCATCACATACGGAAAGAAGTATTCCTTCGCTGTCTTTATTGACAAGCTTAACACCTTCCAAAGTAATGACCGCGTTCGTATTGGTTACGTGGAACATGTGCCCGTTAAGGCTTGTAAGGGAACCGCCAGTCATGGAAAAAGAAGAAGTTCCGCTGTCAGCGTCTCCGCTCATGGACTGATAGATCATGATCGAATCATTAAAAGTTGCATTTCCGTTGCAGTCTGTATTGTTTGCGGTCATGTCACAGTTCTTAAGTGTGATGGAATTCTTTCCCTCTATACAAACACCTTCGGAAAGGTTTGATGTCAGCGTTGCATTTTCAACGGTTATATCCGCTGTTGAATAGATTGTGGGTGAACCGAGTCCGTTGGTTACATATGTACCGCCGTCAACATAAACCGTTCCGCCACCTCTGTCCGTTCTTATTGCGGCAGATGACCTTCCGCTTGTTGTTATGTCCAGATCATACGCGTATGTCACTCCACCACCTGTTGTCATGATACCGCCGGAACCGTCACCTGTGGTAACGATCGTTGAATCTTTTATGATAACGGTTGTTCCGTCACCGGCGGCACCGTTCTGTCCGCCGTTTCCGCCGTAGGAGAAAACACCGTTGGCACCATCCGCATCGGATGTGATATTTGCATTTGTGATCGTTGTTGTCGATCCATCCTTAACAAGAACGGTTGCATTAAGCCCGTAGAAGTTGCAGTTGTCTCCTCCGTCCGAATCTCCGCTTTTTGTAACGGTAACATTGGAAATCGTTACCTCATCGGAGGTTGATACAAGGATGGCACTTTCATCTGCCGTTGTGCTTGATATCGTTTCACCGCTTACGGTACCGGCCGATGCTACTTCTTTACTGCCGGTGTAATCAATATCAGCACTGCTTCCGCCGGGAGCTCCACCGGGTGCTCCACCGGGGCCTCCTTCCGGAGGTTCACCGTCAGGTTTTTCTCCTGTCGGAGGCTCGCCTTCGGGTCTTTCGCCTGCCGGAGGCTCTCCGTCGGGCTTTTCCATATTTGTATCTTCTTCACTCTGAGTTGTCTCGACCGAAACCGATTCTGTTGTATTGACTGATTCGGTCTTGCTGTTTCCGCATGCGCTGAATGTTAAGCTCATAATCAGTCCTGCCATTACTATCGCCATTATTTTTCTGCTTTTGATCATCGTATGTTTAACTCCTTTCATGTTGGGTTTGGGGTTCTTTCTTATATGTGCCATATTATAAGCAGATTGTGTTGCACTAGTGTCACAACTGTGAAAAGCCTGTGAATTTGCACGTTAAAAAAAACGCCCGGCAAAGCCAAGCGTTTCTTATATATAATATGTTATTTTTCCAAACTGTATTTATTCGGCATATACTCAATATGTGATCATCAGGTGCTCGTTTGCCACGTCATTGTAAACCCTGCATTTTCTGTCGCTGACATCATATACGTGAACTATGTCAGCCAGACCCTCGCCGGGTTCGAAATCAGCAACAAGATCCTTTGTAGTTTCCAGCTTCTTTGGCGAAAAACGGATGGTCTTCCCGTTTTTGAAGACTGCGGTATACAGGATCTCCGCTTCCACAAGGTCCTGAAAGATATGACTTCCGTATGACAGTTCCGGATTGTACCCGGCCTTTGTTTCTTCTGTCTCACAGATGATCTCATATGCACTTATATCTGAAAACGACGTCGGAACTCCCAGCTCGGGAGACGATGTTCCTACTCTTCCCGGAACGATCAGCATCATATGCTTTCCCATATCACGGTAATGCCAGTTGATCTTTCCGATCAGCTTGGCCACCAGATCCTTTTCCTTATATGGCATGCTGTAGTATTTGACCGGATCCACATATACTATGATATCCAGTTCCGTCGCTTTACACATTCCCATTGATGCACCTTTGCTCTCAAGCAGGATACTTTCCTCCGGTACATCCGCAGGAACAACACTTCCCGATCTTCCCTTCTGCACCTGAAGCGGTCGACACTGCAGCAGATCCACGGAATATTCCCCGCTCTCGGAAATATTGATCGTAAATTCGGTATCAACGGGATATTCATATTCTTCCTGAATACAATGGAGCAGGCGTTTCATCTGTTCCATCAGGGTTTTGTTTGCCACAAGTCCTTTGCAGGAAATGAATTTTACATCCCGTTTTCTTCCCATCTCCCGCAGCCTTGATTCCGCATCGAAGTCATGTTCAAAAAGAAGTCTGTCAAGATAATTCGGAATGTCCGGTTCGATATCCGAAAGAGAGAGTTTTTTCAGTGTATGCTCGGTCATATTGATGACCTCTGCCTTACCCTGAGAGAACTTGTGCTTATCTGCCGAAGAAGAATAAGATGTTTTCTCAGGCATGTCAAGATTGACGATCCTCGGATATGAACCCTCCGTTCTGTCTACGGCGGAAGTTCCGAGTCCCATTACAAGCCTCAGCATTCCCGCAGCAGGATCCGAATCCTTCATAATCCTGTAGGGACTGTATGAATAGCCTACGCCGGCAGCGCAGGGCATATAATTTGCCCCATAGTAAGAACCGGATACACGCTGGATCAGAAGCGCCATCTGCTCGTCACGTTTATCAAGGCCTCGCCTCTTACGATAGTCAAGGGCTGACAGACTCATTGAACTTGCATAAACAATCTTTATGGCATGTTCGAACTCATCGAGCCTTTCCTCGAGGTTTCCCCTGTTTACACAGAATACGGATTCATATTTCCCCGCAAACGCATTTCCGAAACCGTCCTCAAGAATGGAACTGGATCGGATGATATACGGATCCTGTCCGTAATATTCAATGATCCTGACAAACTGATCCCGCATGGCATCGGAAAAAGTGCCGCCCATTATCTTATCAGCAAATTCCTGCGCCAGTTCAAAATACCCTTCTTCCGTCCTTTGCTTTATCCTCGTATCCCAGAGGTTGTTATCAACTATATAGGTATAATAAAGGTCGGATCCCACGTAAAAAGAATCATGGGGTTCCAGCACTTCGCTGATGTCCGGCTCTTTATTCCTTATGATCGCTCTTGCCAGAAGCATTCCGCAGGCCTTGCCTCCGATCATTCCGGTTCCCACCATGTGGTCCCTTACCGCAAAATAATCCTCCGGTGTAAAATGCTTCTTTACCATCAGTCGCATCTTATCGTCTCTTGTCATCATGATGTCACACATCCGATGACATTCATCCGTTATGTCCGCGCCGCTTTCTTTAAGCAGTTTGACGCGATTGAAGTATCTGTCCCAGGAATCCGAATATTGTTCTTCCGCAGACCGCTGAGCCTTTCCCAGGGCCTGGTAGAATCTGCTGGATTTAACACCGTCAAGTATGGGCCTGAATTCGCCCGTTTCGGGATCATAGGTATGGGGCAGGAACATGGTATCGGAATTTCTGTTCCATACCTTCTCCGGACGGACATATACGTTCTTGTTATCAGAATACACATCGAAGAAAAGCTGGGTGGTATTCAGGATCTTGTTTACCGCCTGAACCGAATGCTTTCCCCTTATGATCGGAAAAAAAGCCACCGTATCAAGAATAAAAAGAAACGGGCAGGTCACGCGGAAGAAATTCCCCATCATAAGATCTGTTGCCCATCGTGCCTGCATTTCCGAAAGGCAGTCAAAGACATAGAAGGCATCCTTCCCTTCTTTTTCGATGATATTGTGAATATCCACGGTAAAGGTTTCAAAACGATGGGTTAGCAAAACAGCGTATGTTTTCACCTCCGGGCAGTCATTCACCAGGGGCTCATGAGCGGCAAATCTGAAATAGATTATATTTCGTTTATCCTTTTTTGCCTGCTCAATGTAAGGATCCATGAACAGCTTAAACTCCGACAGTTCGGAAACCCTGAACACAACATTGTCTCCGAGCCTGATATTATCAATAGACTTGTCCATTTCCGGTATTCCGGACAGTACACGTTCAAACGCTGCCATATCTGCACCCTCCATCGTTTTTACTCCACAAAAAAAGCAAAGCACGCCGACATTTCGTAAGCGCCTTTGCTTCTTTATTAATGATACCATATTTTTACTTATTGCAAAACGTGATTTTTGTAGCAATTCCGTTGTGCCTTTTGGCAAGTTCTTTGACCATAGTCGATTTTCCGGCCTATCTTATATTTTTCCCGCACCACTTGCAATAGTCCCCGCCGTTTCTGTAAATGAGCCTGTCGCAATGGGGACATCGGCAGAGTTTGTAATACAGGTAAGTCTGCACAGCAATAAAAACAACGGCCACGACCGCCAATATGTACATCCAGACACTGTCATCAAGTCCGAAATGCATAAGCAACATGAAGCACAGATAAAGCAATCCTGCCCCGATCGCTGTCGCGATGAACAGCATAACCCTTTGTCTGTAAGCAAGCTTCACTTCTTCCTGTTTTCTGTTCCAAAGTTCGATCTCGGGCTCCTTCATCTTTTCCCTGTCCCGGTCAGTAAACGTATGATAACAAAAAGGGCAGCTGTCAAGATCGGTACCTATAAGTTCTTTGCAATAGGGGCAATTGACCATTTATTGTTCCTCCGTATATTTGATTAAATTGTAATATTGCGGCAATGATGCGTCAATCATAAAGACGATCCCGGATACAAAAAAGGATGCTCCTGTGATGGAAGCATCATTTTTCGCACATTTTTGGAAGTTTTCTTAAAATGCGGAAAAAGTCAAAAAATGATAATGATATTGTCGGAAATATAGCGGAAACAATGTCCCGAATCGGGTATCATTCCTTTGTTACGCAGCTTAATCCAAGAAAGGGGTATCATTTTATGGACACATCTCACAGAAAAGTCACGAAGGTATTAAAGTTAACGGATGCGCAGGGCAACCCTCTAAAGAACGCCAAAGTAGGAATCAGACAGACGAACCACAGTTTTCTTTTCGGATGCGGCGCTTTTGATTTCATTCCTTATGTAATGCAGGGAGACGAGGAACATCGGCAGATCGCGGAAAGCTGGCTTGACATTTTCAATTACGGAACCCTTCCTTTTTACTGGGGCCAATACGAACCGGTGGAAGGAAAAACAAACAGGGACGCCATAATGAAGACTGCGGAATTTCTTAAGAGCAAGGGCGTAAAGGTAAAGGGCCATCCCCTTTGCTGGCATACTGCCTGCGCAGACTGGCTGATGCAATATGATAACGAGACCATCATGAAGAAGCAGCTGGAGCGTATCGACAGAGAGGTTACGGGCTTTAAAGGTGTCATTGATATGTGGGATGTTATCAACGAAGTCGTTATCATGCCCATCTTTGACAAGTACGACAATGCCATAACAAGAATATGCAAGGAAAAGGGCAGAGTAGGACTTATTAAAGAAGTTTTTGAACGTGCTCATGCAGATAATCCCGACGCAGTTCTTCTTCTGAATGATTTTAATACATCCATCAATTACGAGATACTGATCGACGGCTGCTTAAATGCCGGCGTTCCCATAAGTGCCATAGGCATCCAGTCCCACCAGCACCAGGGCTACTGGGGACTTGAAAAGCTGGAAGAAGTTCTTGAGCGTTTCTCCCATTTCGGTTTACCGATCCACTTTACCGAGAATACGCTGATATCCGGCGACATTATGCCCAAGCACATCGTGGACCTTAACGACTGGCAGGTTGACGAATGGCCTTCAACTCCCGAAGGAGAAGAGAGACAGGCCCGCGAGATAGAGGAGATGTACAGAACTCTCTTTGCACATCCTTTGGTAGAGGCAATTACCACCTGGGATTACAGGGACGGAGCATGGCTCAAAGCTCCCAGCGGATATATCAGACTTGATAATTCAAAGAAGCCTTCATATCATATGTTGCGGGCGCTTGTAAGGGATGAGTGGTGGACCGACATCTCCGCAGTCACCGATGAAAACGGATTTGTAACTGTTGAAGCATTTAAGGGTGACTACAGCATTGAATGCGGAGACCTTTTTGCAGAAACAAAACTTGTTGAAGACGGCGAGCTTGCGATTGTGTTAAACGAAATAACGAGAGCATAGTAATTTCGAAAAAGAAGAGGCATAGGTTTCCTATGCCTCTTCGTGTTCCTTCATATGTTTTTTTATCGCATTAAAAGTCGTATCGCTGATATAGTGCTCTATCCTGCAGGCATCCTCCGAAGCGGTTTCTTCATCGACACCGAGATTTAAGAGCATCCGGGTGAGAACTGTATGACGCTCGTAAATGTTACTTGCCTTGGCTTCGCCTGCTTCGGTAAGCTTGATAAATCCGTCATTGTCTCTGATTATCAGGCCCTGATCGCGAAGAAGTCCGAGGGCCCTGCTGACAGAGGGCTTGGAGTATCCAAGATAATCACCGACGTCTATTCCGCGCACGGCAGAAGATTCCTGCGAAAGGACATATATTGCTTCCAAATACATTTCTCCGGATTCCAGTAATGCCATGATCTTATCCCCTTTTTGTTTTTCCTGTTAGCAACACCTTATCAAAACAAAGTATATCATACAAGACAAAAAAACTCATAAAAATGTTAAAAATTTATAAATAATGCACTTGACAGGTTAGCATGGTCTAACTATAATGGGACACGGTTAGAGGTTGCTAACCATTCTTTTTTTGACAGTTGGTTAGCTTATGCTAATCACGAGAAAGGCGGGAGGAAACTATGATGCCTCTTATTTATGCAGAAACGGGTGCGCCCGTGATCGTTAAGAGAATAGGCGGAACGCCTGAAGTTAAAAAGCACCTTGAGGATCTTGGTTTTGTTGTGGGAAGCGAAGTCAGCGTCATCAATTCGCTGGGTGAGAATCTCATTGTCAAGGTCAAAGAGAGCAGGGTTGCCGTCAGCGACGAACTGGCAAGAAAAATCATGGTATAGGGAGGATGAAGAATTGAGAACATTAAGAGATGTTAAGATCGGTGAAACCGTGAAGGTAGTCAAGCTTCATGGTGAAGGCGCCGTAAAGCGCAGGATCATGGACATGGGCATCACGAAGAACACGGAAGTGTATGTGCGCAAGGTTGCGCCTCTGGGAGATCCCATTGAGGTGACCGTAAGAAATTATGAACTTTCCCTTCGTAAAGCCGATGCGGAAATGATCGAAGTAGAGTAACGGAAAGGAAGAATAAAAAGATGAGCATAAGGATCGCACTTGCGGGTAACCCCAACAGCGGAAAAACAACACTTTTCAATGCCCTTACCGGTTCCAATCAGTTTGTCGGAAACTGGCCCGGCGTTACGGTTGAAAAGAAGGAAGGAAAATTAAAGAAGCATGATGATGTGACCATCACCGACCTTCCCGGTATTTATTCACTTTCTCCCTACACTTTGGAAGAAGTGGTAGCAAGAAATTATCTTATCGGTGAAAGACCCGATGCAATACTTAATATAATCGACGGAACAAACCTTGAGAGAAACTTATACCTCACAACGCAGCTTACCGAGCTTGGCATTCCCGTTGTTGTTGCGGTTAACATGATGGATATCGTTAAGAAGAGCGGCGATGTCATTAAGATTGACGAGTTATCAAGAGCACTCGGCTGCAAGGTTGTTGTTCTTTCGGCACTTAAGGGCGAAGGCGTTATGGATGCGGCTGAAGAGGCAGTAAAGGCTGCTAAGAACGGCAAGACCGTTCCTCTTCACACCTTCTCAGGCCCAGTTGAACATGCCATCGCTCACATCGAGGAGGCCATCGTTCACGACATGCCCGAGGAGCAGCAGAGATGGTACGCCATCAAGATCTTTGAGCGTGACGATAAGGTGCTTGAGCAGATGAATATCCCTTCGGATAAGCTTCAGCATATCGAAAACGATATCAAGGCAGCGGAAAAAGAACTGGATGATGACGCGGAAAGCATCATCACAAACGAAAGATACGTATATATCGCAGAGGTCATCAAGTCCTGCTATAAAAAGAAAAATGCCGGACAGCTTACAACCTCCGATAAGATCGATAAGATCGTTACCAACAGATGGCTCGGACTTCCCATTTTCGCAGCTGTCATGTTCCTTGTATACTGGATCGCCATGGTTGGCGTAGGTGCATCAGCAACCGACTGGGCTAATGACGGACTTTTCGGTGATGGTTATCACCTTCTGGGTATCGGAAGCGGCGAAGCTGAAGATGCTGCCGGAGCTTACAGCGATGCAATGAACGCTGCAGGCGCTTACGTTGAATTCGATGTTGAAGACGAAGAGTTTGACGGCGACGCACTTATCGCAGAGATGAAGGAAGTGACAGGACCGGAAACTTCGACGGTTGAAGTTGAAGATGAAGAAACTCTTGCAGTCGACGAAATGACAGTATATTACGATGCGGTTCCCGACAATGCGGGCGACGATGTCATCGGAATGTCCTTTACCGAAGCAATCGAATATTTCGAAGAGAACGGTTTTGACGAGCCCGATCCCGCCGAGTATGGTGTCTGGGTTCCCGGTGTTCCCGTACTTGTTGAATCCCTTCTTGATGCTGTAGGTGCAGCAGACTGGCTTAAGAGCCTTATCCTCAAGGGCATCGTAGCCGGCGTAGGTGCGGTTCTGGGATTCGTGCCTCAGATGCTTGTTCTTTTCTTAATGCTTGCATTCCTTGAGGCCTGCGGATACATGGCACGTATCGCTTTCGTGCTCGACCGTATCTTCAGACGTTTCGGTCTTTCCGGTAAATCCTTCATTCCCATGCTGGTAGGTACCGGCTGCGGAATTCCCGGAATCATGGCTTCACGTACCATAGAGAATGAACGTGACCGTCGTATGACCATTATCACTACAACATTTATTCCCTGTGGAGCAAAGCTTCCCTTTATCGGAATGATCGCAGGCGCGATCTTCGGCGGAAGCGCATGGGTATCTACAGGTTCATATTTCCTCGGAATGGCTGCTATCATCATTTCGGGTGTAATGCTTAAAAAGACAAAGCTTTTTGCCGGAGATCCTGCACCTTTCGTAATGGAGCTTCCCGCTTACCACATGCCCACTCTTGGAAATGTCCTCCGTTCCATGTGGGAGCGCGGCTGGTCCTTCATTAAGAAGGCAGGTACCATAATCCTCCTATCAACGATCGTTATATGGTTCCTTTCAAATTTTGGCTTTACGAACGGAGGTTTCGGAATGGTCGAGGAAGAAGAAGTCGCATCTTCTATCCTCGCCAAGGTGGGGAACGCTATTGCCTGGATCTTTATCCCTCTCGGCTGGGGTAACTGGCAGGCAGCAGTGGCATCCATCACAGGCCTTGTTGCAAAGGAAAACATCGTAGGAACAATGGGCGTTCTTTACGGCGGCGGAGAGCTTAGCACACATCAGGCTATCGCACAGGTATTTACAAGCGTTACAGGTTTATCCTTCCTTGTATTCAACCTTCTTTGTGCACCCTGCTTCGCAGCCATCGGTGCCATCAAGCGTGAAATGAACAATGCAAAGTGGACATGGTTCGCGATCGCATATCAGTGCGGATTTGCGTATGTGATCTCTCTTATGATCACCCAGTTCGGCGGACTTTTCACAGGCAACATCAGTGTGATCGGACTTATCTTTGCAATCGCATTCCTTGCGGCTATAATATATATGTTATTCTTTAAGAAATACTCTGAAGCAACAAAGCTTACACAGAAAGTAAGAGTGTAAGTTCACACATCTTCCGGGGGATGAGATCTCATCCCCCCGGAAGGATTTATGAAAGGACAGATATGATGGATTTCATCGTAAACAATCTGGGTACGATAGTCGTTATTGCTATACTTGCCGTGATCGTTTTCTTTGCTGTGCGAAGCATTGTCAAGGACAAAAAGAACGGAAAAAGCGGCTCCTGCGGAGGTAATTGTGCAGGATGTGCAATGGGCGGTTCGTGCCACGGAAAATAGGGGGCGAAACGCCTTTTATTTTTCCAACACAGTTAGCGAAAAACTAACCGAATAAACAGGGGATAGGAAATGAACACCAACAATTCAACGGAAGATTATCTTAGGACGATCCTGTCTCTTCAGAACTCAAAAGGGTGCGTCAGAGCCATTGATGTGGCGACGGACATGGGAGTGACGAAACCCACGGTAAGCGTTACGATGAAGAGACTACGGGAATTGCAGATGATATATATCGACCCTAAGGGTCATATATGCTTAACGGAAAACGGAAGGTCTTTAGCGGAAGAAGTCAGCAAAAAACATATGCTTATAAATAAAGTCCTGATAGGACTTGGTGTGAGCCCCAAAACGGCCGCACAGGAAGCGCGTCTCATAGAACGTGCGATTGGGGAAGAAACTTTTGAACGCCTGGAGGAATTTTATGAACGAGAATTTTCTTGAGATAAAAGATCTTAAAAAAAGCTTTGGAAGCGGAGAGGCAAGGCAGGAAGTTCTGCGCGGAATGAACTTTACCGTTAAGAGAGGTGAGTTCTGCGTTCTTCTCGGGCCCTCCGGATCGGGAAAATCCACCCTTTTAAATATCATCGGAGGCATCGATACTCCCGATGAGGGCTTTGTGAGCATCAACGGTGACAAGCTTGAAGAAATGAACGAGTCCCAGCTCACACTTTACAGAAGAAAGCATCTTGGATATGTGTTCCAGATGTACAATCTCATTCCCAATCTCAATGTCAAGGAGAACATCGAGGTAGGGGCTTATCTTTCGGACAAACCCCTTGATGTCGAGGAGGTACTTACGACCCTCGGACTTCAGGATCACAAATACAAATATCCAAATCAGCTATCGGGAGGACAGCAGCAGAGAGTTTCCATCGGAAGAGCCGTTGTCAAGAATCCCGATATTCTTATGTGCGACGAGCCCACCGGTGCTTTGGATTACAAGACTTCCAAGGAGATCCTCGCCCTTATCGAGGACTGCAACAGGAAGTTCGGAAGCACAGTCATCATGGTTACCCACAATGAAGCGATCAAATACATGGCGGATCATGTCATCAAATTAAGAGACGGCGTGGTACGTCACAATGATATAAACGAAACCAAGACCTCGGCCATGGACCTTGAGTGGTAAGGAGGGAAAAAAACAATGAGAAATCCTCTTATCAAAAGGATCCCGAGAGAACTTAAGTCCGACTGGCACAAATATCTGGTCATAATCGTTTTCATGGTGGTCATGATCGGAGTTATCTCGGGAATGTATGTGGGACACGACGGAATGCTGGAAGCGGTTTATTCCGGCCGTGAGGTCCTTAATCTGGAAGACGGCCGTTTTGAACTGTCAAAACGCGCTTCACAGGAAATGCTGGATGCCATAAGCACCGGCGAAAAGGCCGATGTAAGGGAATACTACATAAACAAAGGCATCGAAGAAGCTGACAAGGAAGTTGCGGATGCCATCGAAGAAGAACTGGATTCACAGGTAGAATCGGCCATAGAAGAGGCCGTACGCGCTCAGTGCGAAGCTTATGGCATCACTGATGAAGATGTGATAAAGGAACAGATCGACACTGCCATAGATGCTTCTTATGATGAAGCCATCAAAGAGGCAAGAGAATCGGAGGAATTCAGGACCGCCGCAGAGGATGCCTACAAAGAAGCCCATGACAAGGTAGTGGAGAAAGTGGACGAAGAATGGGACAAGGTGGCGGACAGATACAACCTCAATGATGAGTTTACACCGGTCAAAACGGTCATTTACGAGCATTTCTATCGCGAGGAAGAAGAAAAAGCCGGCTCACACACATCAAATGTGCGTATATACAGAAGCGATTCCGAGATCGACAAGGCCTCCTTCCTTGAAGGTCGGGCTCCCGAGAGTTCCGATGAGATCGCCATTGACAGAATGCATGCCGACAATGTAGGCATCAGGCTTGGTGACACTATCAAGGTCGGAAAGAAGCAGTTTAAGGTTGTGGGACTTCTGTCATACGTTAATTATCTTACATTGCACGAATCCAATACGGACCTTATGTTTGATGCTTTCGGATTCGACGTTGCCATGGTAACGCCGGAAGCCTTTGCAAACCTAAAGTCCAGGATCCATTACAATTACGCTTTCAAATATGTGGATGCTCCCGCCGACAGGGTTGAAAAGGCGGACAATTCGGGCGCATTCTTAAAGGCGCTTATCACTCAGTCCCTTGTTTTTGACAACGAGATAGATGACTATCTCCCCGAATATTTAAGACAGGCCAGCAACTTTGCCGTAAGCGATATCGAGGGAGACTCTGCAGGAACGGCGATCCTCTGCTATATCCTCATCGGTGTCATAGCCTTTATTTTTGCAATAACAATAAGCAACACTATCGACAAAGAAGCTTCCGTTATAGGAACCTTACGTGCTTCCGGCTACAGCAAACGTGAACTTGTGGTTCATTATATGTCAATGCCCGTAGTAGTCACCATCTTGGGCGCTGTGATCGGAAATGTCCTGGGCTATACCGCATTTAAGAATGTGGCGATAAACCTTTATTATGAGAGCTACAGCCTGCCCACCGCCTATTCGGTCTGGAGCAATACGGCCCTTGTAAAAACAACCGTTATTCCGCTTTTGCTCATGTTCTTTGTCAACCTTTTCGTGATAGTAAAGAAGCTTCAGTTAAGCCCCTTAAGGTTCTTACGGCATGACCTTTCAAAGAGCAAACGCACCAAAGCCCGCAGGCTTCCTTCCTGGTCCTTCTTAAGAAGATTCAGGTTAAGGATCCTTTTCCAGAACATGCCAAACTATGGGATCTTAATGTTCGGTGTTGTTTTTATAGAACTGATGATGTGCTTTGCCTTCGGACTCCCCGATTCCCTTAATCATTACGCAGACGAAGCCGGCAACATGATGTTTGCGGACTATCAGTATATGCTGATGGATTACCGGGACGAAGATGGAAATGTCATAGAAACAGCTGAAAAGACCGCTGAACCTTTTCTTGCCACAACGCTTTTGTATCCCAAGAAGGAAAGCTCCTTCAGGACCGGAATGGGAAGTGGAGGCGATGAGAGCGTGACCGTATACGGAATAATCGACAACAGCGGGTTTATCAATCTCGGCAGCAGCCTTAAAGAAGGAGAAGTGCTGATCTCAAGTGCGTTCTCCAAGAAATTCGGTATTCGCAAAGGCGACACTCTCAAACTCAACGCAGAGTACGAGAATAAATCCTACGAGTTCAAGGTTTCGGGAAGCGTTGATTATGACGGAGCCGTAGCGGCTTTCATGGATGACACAAGCTTCAGATCCGTCTTTGAAAAAGAAGAAGATGAGTTTTCGGGATTCTTCTCAAAGAACGAGATCACGGACCTTGATGAGCAGAATATCGCAACCGTCATCACCTCAGAGGACATAACGAAGATCACGGTACAGCTTACCCATTCTATTGGCGGAATCGTGGGCATATTCAAGTACGCCCTTGTTGTTCTTGCGGCTGCACTGATCTACCTTCTTGCGAAGATCATCATCGAAAGAAACGAGCAGTCCATATCCATGGCAAAGATACTGGGATTTAAGAACAAAGAGATCGGCTCTTTATACATCATTCCCACAGCCGTGGTGGTAACTGTCTGCTCCTTAGCCGGTTTTGCCATCGGCTTTTACCTTATGATCCGGATCTTCAGGGTATTCATGCTCCAGATGGACGGTTATTTCGCATTCTTCTTAAAACCCGCATCGGCGGTGCTTGCGGTGGTCTACCTTCTGGTGGGCTACGCCTTCGTATCGATCCTGGATTTCATAAGGATCAAACGTATTCCTCTTGACGTGGCGCTTAAGAACGTGGAATAAAACCTTTGCCCCTGCGTTGTATGTGATGCGACTATGATGTACAATATCTTCCAAATACTTTAAAGGGGAAGAACAAAATGAATTTAATCGTTATCATAGGAAGCGGCGCAGTGGGCAAGATGACCGTTGGCCAGGAACTGATGAAGATCACGGACTACAGGCTCTTTCACAATCACATGATGATCGAGCCCGTCATCGAGATATTCGGAAAGTTTGACGGCGTTGTGGTGAGTAAATTAAGAGAGGACATCATCGATGCGTTTTTAAAGACCGGCTATGAAGGTATGATCTTTACCTACATGTGGGCCTTTGACATGCAGTCGGACTGGGATTACATAAAGGGTATTACCGACAGGTTCGAAGCTACAGGCGGAACCGTTTACTACGTTGAACTTGTGGCGGATCAGGCGGTAAGGCTTGAACGCAACAAAACGGAGAACCGGCTTAAGAACAAAGCTTCCAAGCGTGACATAACGGTTTCTCAGGATCGAATGATCCGTGAAGAAACGAAATACAGGCTGGTAAGCCGTGACGGTGAGATACCTTTTGAGAATTACATAAAGATCGACAATACGGATCTGGAGCCCGACGTTGTGGCACAGATGATAAAGAAACGTTTTAACCTCCCGGGACGGGGAGTCACGGAGATGATGAACCGTGTGAAACTCGAGGAAGTCAGAGATGACGAGATCCAGCAGCTTTACTCGTTACAGATCGACAGCTTCATGCCTTTGTATGAGAAGTATCACGATGAAGGTTCTCCAGCAATTGAGCCAATTGAAAAGGTCATTGCAAGGACAAAGCAGCTGAACCGCAGGTATTATTTCATAGTCAAGGACGGAGCCAGGGTAGGAGCGGTGAATCTCGGATACAAGACCTGTGACGGCCCTTCGACATATTATATAAGCCCCTTGTTCATACATCCGAAGTATCAGGATCAGGGCATCGGCCATGTGGCGATCCTAAAATCCTTTGAACTTCATCCGGAGGCAAAGGTCTGGAAACTCTCCACCATAAAGGAAGAACCCGGCAACTGTCACCTCTATGAAAAGTGCGGATTTGTCCGTGTGGGAGAAGAACAGAAGGTGAATGATGCGATGACGCTTATCGATTACGAAAGAAAGGTCTGAGATCTGAGGAAAAACAAAAAGATTGTTTTTACAAAATGAGCCCTTCATGGTAAAATCACAAGTGGTGAGATTGCCCGGAAGGGCTTTAAAATATCATGAAAAAACAGGAGGGTTACATCGTGAAATTTGTATCTGTTCACAGTGAATTGTTTGAGAAATACGGAAAAGTCCTTAAGGGCTATGATGTTGCTCCTTTGCTCAGTGCAATGGAGAAGATCGATCTTCCCGCAGAGGGTGTGGCTTACGAGCCCGCTATCGACAGCCTTGAGGCATGTACGGATCTTTATAAGGAGTTTACCGATCGTGCTTACGGCGGAATGCCTGTTCAGGTAGGTATGTGCTGGGGAAGAAATACAAAGCTTAACTGCCTTGAGTATCACAGGGGTTGCGAGCTTAACATCGGAACAACGGCTTTTGTTCTTCTTCTTGCAAAGGCATCCGATATCCATGACGGAAAGCTTGACACCAAAGACGTTGTTGCATTTACCGCAGACAAGGGCGATGTTGTTTTGGTATATGAGGACACTCTTCATTATGCTCCCTGCCAGCAGGAAGGCATCGACGGCTTCCGTGTAGCCATTGTTCTTCCCAAGGGAACGAACACCGATAAGCCTGAAATAAAGGTTAAGAACGAAGAGGACGGCCTTCTCTGGGCACGTAACAAGTGGCTTATTGCTCACGCAGACAGCTCGGAAGCCAAGTCAGGCGCTTATGTGGGACTTACGGGAAAAAATATTGATATCAGCGTAGATTGATGTATTATATTAAATGAGATGATAAAGGGTGGTATCGTATGATACCACTCTTTTAATATTTTAAGCATTGTAAAGGACAACGAGATGAATCTCAGAGAACTTAAGATCGGACAGACCGCAACTATAAAAAGCGTGGGAGGTACCGGAGCATTAAGGCAGCACTTCCTTGATATGGGAATGATCCCCGGCGGAGAAGTGTCTTTGATAAAGTACGCACCCATGGGCGATCCCATGGAACTTATGGTTTCGGGATACGAGCTTACCATCCGCTTAAGCGATGCGGAGAACATAGAGATCGAAAATGTCCGCAGCACAAAGGAAGCGGAGAACGCTGCGAAAAAGCCCTTTGTGAAAGAGATCCCCCACCCCTTCATAGGTGAGGATGCAAGCGAACATGATTACAAGCGCGGCCACAGGGAGCGAAAAGAGAAGACAGGCAAGCTGACCTTTGCTCTTGTGGGTAACCAGAACTGCGGAAAAACAACGCTTTTCAACCGTCTGACAGGTGCAAACCAGCATGTGGGCAATTTCCCCGGTGTCACCGTTGACAAGAAGAGCGGTTCCATCACCGGTTATCCCGACACAGAGGTCGTTGACTTACCCGGTATTTATTCCATGTCCCCTTACTCAAGCGAAGAGGTGGTTTCCAGACGTTTTGTTCTTGAAGAGAAGCCTTCGGCCATCATCAATATAGTTGATGCTACAAATATAGAGAGAAACCTGTATCTGACGATGCAGCTGTTAGAACTGGACATTCCCATGGTGATCGCCCTTAACATGATGGACGAGATGGTGGGAAACGGCGGAGCGGTGAAGATCAATATGCTTGAGAAACTCATCAGCGTGCCCGTTGTTCCCATTTCGGCTGCAAAGAATCAGGGTATAGAAGAACTTATAGATCATGCGATCCATATCGCCAGGTACGCAGAGAAGCCGGGCAATGCCGACTTCTGCGGCAAGGACGATCACGGTGGGGCGGTCCATCGTGCGATACACTCCATAATGAGCCTCATTGAGGACCATACGGAGAAGGCGGAAATCCCCATCAGATTCGCAGCAAGCAAACTGATCGAGGGCGATCCGCTGGTTGAAAAAGCCCTTGATCTTCATTCTGCAGATGCGGAAGTACTTAACAAGATCATTGTTCAGATGGAAGAAGAAAGAGGCCTCGACCGGGCAGCAGCCATAGCGGATATGCGCTTTACCTTCATTCATCGCATATGCGCCCAGGCGGTCATAAAGCCCAAAGAGAGCAAGGAGCATGCAAGGAGCAGAAAGCTTGACAGGATCTTTACAGGCAAATGGACTGCCATCCCCATCTTCATTCTGATAATGGGACTGGTATTTTTCCTGTCCTTTAATGTGATAGGAGCCTTTTTGCAGGACATTCTGGCACTGCTCATTTCCAAACTGACCGATGTGGTCGATGCCGCTCTGACTGCAGCAAATGTGGCACCACCGATCCATTCGCTGGTGATAGATGCGGTATTCGAAGGCGTAGGCTCTGTGCTTTCCTTCGTTCCGGTCATAGTGACGCTTTATTTCTTTCTTTCAATGCTTGAAGACAGCGGATACATGGCGAGAGTTGCCTTTTTCATGGATAAGCTTTTAAGAAAACTGGGACTGTCGGGAAGAAGCATCGTTCCCATGCTCATAGGCTTCGGATGCAGCGTTCCGGCAATCATGGCAACGAGGACCCTCCCTTCCGACAGGGACAGAAAGATGACGCAGCTTCTTATTCCCTTCATGAGCTGCAGTGCGAAGATGCCGATCTACGGATTCTTTGCGGCAACCTTTTTTCCTGCTTATTCGGGGCTGGTTTCGGTGTCGCTTTATTTCATAGGAATACTTACTGCGATACTTATCGCGCTTGTGGGAAAGAATACGATATTTAAGGGCGAGGCGGTTCCTTTCGTTATGGAACTTCCGAACTACAGACTGCCCGGTATAAAGAATGTAACGATGCTGATGTGGGATAAGGCCAAGGACTTTATCCAGAGAGCCTTTACCGTTATATTTGTGGGAACCGTTATTGTCTGGTTCTTACAGACCTTTAATCCCTATTTTAACATGGTATCCGATTCAGAGGAGAGCATCCTTGCCCTTATAGCAGGTGTGATCGCTCCCATATTCGCACCTCTCGGATTCGGTAACTGGAAGACCGTAACCTCACTTATTTCCGGCTTTCTCGCAAAAGAAAGCGTGGTTTCCATGCTTACGGTCCTTTACGGAGGAGCGGAAGGCCTTCGTGCGGAGATGACGGGACTTACGGCCTTCACATTCCTTGTATTCTGCCTTCTTTACACTCCCTGCGTTGCAGCGGTGGCTTCCGTAAGGAGAGAGGCGGGAAGAAGAGCCGCCTTAAGGCTTGTTATATTTCAGTGCGCAGTGGCATGGGTCATTGCACTTATCGTGCGTCTTATCGGAATGGCCTTTGGCCTTGGTTAAAATTCTTTCTTCTCCATAATGACTGCGGAGAGCCCTGTGGTTACCGCAAGGATCAGCAGGGTAACGATCGTGCCAAAACCGATGAGTATGGCGGGCGAGATGCTTTGGAACTTAAGCATTAAAAGGGAAGGGTCGAAATTGAACTTTTCCGTAAGTGTTCTGCCGAGTATACCGATCGCAAAAACTCCGCCGAAGAGGATGAGCATTACCACACGGGACTTCTCGATCCCGAAATGAAGCTCTATGGGTACAAGGATCGACATGATCACGCAGAAGATCACAAAAAATACGACGGAAGTGGGGATAACGGTTTTAATATCAAAGGCCGTTCCTTTAAGCAGGCAGCTTACAAAGTGAAGGGCAAAGCCGATGATGCAGGATATGAATATGAGGCAGCAGCCGAAGAGATGCTTCTCCAGAGCATACTGTTTTCTGGTGACCGGCAGAGTCATCAGGAACGCAAGTCCGTTATCAAACTCATCATAGGATATTGTGCTTACGGCAAGGATCATTCCTATCATGGTAATGTATGAGATTATGAAAGTGTCATCCATGCTGAATGCCAGGATCAGGGCGATCACTCCGAACATGAGAAAGTATTTCTTTTTCTGAGCAAGCTGTCTGATATCTTTAACGATCAATCCGGTCATTTTATTTTTCCTCCTTTAAAGCGTTCTTGTCGCTTCCGAGCATAAGCATTATCAAACTGTCGATATTGCTGTTTTCGATTGCGGTAGTGGGGTAATTCTCCATGTAAAACTGCTTCTCGTTTGTAAGGCAGTCGTAACCGTAGGGCTGCTTCTTCGCACTTACAATGTAGCTTTTATCAAGTGTCTTGAAACTTTCGTCGTTTACCTTAATGATTCCGTATTTTCCAAGCAGGATATCCGTATCCTCTTCAAGAACAAGCCTTCCCTCGCCGATCATTAAGATCTTGTCGCAAAGGCCTTCAAGGTCGGATGAGATATGGGAGCTGATGAGCATGCAGCGTTCTTCATCCTCGGCCATGTAATTTCTTAACATATCAAGGATGTCGTTTCTCGCCAGGATATCAAGGCCTGCGGTGGGCTCATCAAGAACAAGGAGCTTCGCATTGTGGCAAAGGGCACAGAGCACACGGAGCTTAGCTTTCATACCCGTTGAAAAATCTCCGAGTGACTTGTCAAAGGGAAGTCCCTGATCCAAACACTGCTTTTTGAAACGTTCTTCATTGAAATCCGTATACATTTTTTTCAAAATGCAGATCACGTCATTTACCGTCAGAGTACGTCCAAAACCCGAATCAGCAAGGCAGGCACCTATAAGGGCCTTGTCCTTCGCCGTAAAGTCTGAAGGGCTCTTTCCCAGTACTTCAACCGTTCCCGAAGTGGGACGGATAAGGCCTAAGATCGCCTTTATGGTGGTGCTCTTTCCGGCACCGTTCTTTCCTATCAGTCCGTAAACCGTACCGGGCTGTAATTCAAGGGAGATATCAAGCTTGAAATCCTTATACTCCTTTGTAAGTTTATCCAATCTGATCATTTATTCATCCTCCAGGATCATCTCAAGAATCTCACGTATTTCGTCGTTTGTAAGGCCTGCCAGCTTCGCCTTTGAAACCGCGAGGGACATTTCATCCTCGGCGGCTTTCTTTCTGGCTTCGGCAGCGGAGTCAGTATCCGTGGCGGCCACATAGGTTCCTTTTCCGTGGACCGTTATGACAAGACCGTCCTCCTCCAACTTATCGTAAGCCTTCTTGACCGTCAGGGCGCTTATCTTGAGTTCGTTGGCCAGAACCCTTACGGAAGGCAGGCCTTCGCCCTCCTTAAGCTCTCCCAGCATTATCTTTTGTCTAAGCTGGTCAACGACCTGTTCGTACACAGGTATCATTGAACTGTTATTGATTATTAAATGCATGCATATATCCTCCTCGGACAGTAAACAGTATATAACAGTATAAAACAGTTGTCAACAGTCCTCTTATTTTTTGTTTGAGAATCCGTCCTGAATATAGTAAAATGAACGCTGTTAAAGGTTTGGAAACAGTGCTGTAACAGAGGATCTGTATGGAAAAGACCGGGATCAACGGAAACGTTTTAAAGCTCATAGCGGTGATAAGCATGACCATAGATCATATGGGGCTCATGCTTTTTAATGACAACCTCATCATGCGCTGCATCGGAAGGCTGGCATTCCCGATCTTCGGATTCATGATCGCGGAAGGATGTTTCTATACCAAAAACAGGCTTCGTTACTTCTTAAGGGTGTTCATATTGGGAGTTCTGTGTCAGGCCGTTTATTTTGCGGCGGACAGAAGCCTTTATCTTGGAATACTGATCACGTTTTCTTTTTCCATTGCAACGATCTTTGCATATAAGAATGCCTTCGAAAAAGAACGCATTGAGATTCCTGCGGTGCTGCTTTTTGTGCTTATACTTGCGGTGGATGTGACGGTTTGTGTTGTTTTTCCTGCATTGTTTAAGAATTCCGGATTTTATGTGGATTACGGCATATTTGGTGTTTTGTTTCCGCTTCTTGCTTACATGGGGAGGGGAAAAAGATACGGGATATGGCTTATGGCAGCAGGGCTTGCAGTTTTGAGCATGACACTTGCGTGGTACCAGTGGTTCTGCCTTGGGGCGCTGATACTGATCGAACTATATTCGGGAGAACGTGGCAGGAAGGGAAGCAAGTATTTCTTTTACATATATTATCCCGCACATCTTGCGCTCATATGGCTCGCAGGCCTCCTTATATAACGTTGTTACTTGCGAAGGCAGTAAAAAAGGGGTATTCTTCTCTATAGTAATTTGTTTTTCATCCGATACCGTATAACAGTTTGGAGGAAGAATGATGAGGGGCGTATTATTCGGAGACGGGAAAAAGAACAAGGGCTTTTCGCTCATTGAGCTTATTGTCGCTGTTGCCATAATGGTGGTCATCGTGGGTGTTGTAACTCCCATGTTTGTCCAATACATTAACAAATCGAAACGTGCAAGGGATCTTGCAACGGGCGAGAGGATAGGCATGCTTGCCAATATCGCGCTGATCTCCGATGATAAGGCGTACGGCGCATGGGAATCATGGGAGAAGCTGAAGGTTAAGGTAAGCGCAGAAGTTAACGGAGTTACCGAATCTTACAATGTTTACCTCGTAGTTTCAAATGAGAGCAACCCCTATAACTGCTTCCACGGAACGGTTAAGGAATTCGGCAGATCCGATGGCTCCACGGGCTTTTACTGGGCACTTAACAAAGAAATGGGAGCAAGTACCACAAGTCACAATGCGAATCTTGTTCCTCAATATAAGGTAAAGCGCTCGGGCAAGCTTCCGGGAAAGAACATGGATTTCAGCGATGTGGATACCTGGAGGATAGTCAAGAGGGTGGACAACGGTGCTCTTGAGGTCTGGACCGCAGATCACAATCGTTACGGCGGATATCCCTGCTTCAGGGTTTATCCCAATCCCGACGATGAATATGTAAAATAAGAAAAGACTGTATTGAATATACATGAAAGGCAGGAATGGTTATGGAAACAAGAATTCCGGAAATGTACGGAAGTCTGGTGTTTACCGACAAGGTAATGAGGGACAAACTCCCCAAGGATGTTTACAAGGCTCTCAGAAAGACCATTGACAACGGTACGCATCTTGAACTTGATATCGCAAATGCGGTAGCTATCGCAATGAAGGAGTGGGCTGTCGAAAACGGCGCCACACATTATACACACTGGTTCCAGCCTCTTACCGGTTTTACGGCTGAGAAGCACGACAGTTTCATTTCTCCCCTTGATAACGGAGATATCATAATGGAGTTTTCCGGAAAGGAACTTGTAAAGGGTGAGCCCGATGCATCAAGCTTTCCTTCCGGCGGATTGAGAGCTACCTTCGAGGCCAGGGGATATACGGCATGGGATCCCACCTCACCGGCTTTCATAAAGGACGGAACCCTTTGCATTCCCACAGCGTTTTGTTCTTACACAGGGGAAGCCCTTGATAAGAAGACACCTTTGCTTCGTTCCATGGAAGCACTCAGCAAGGAAGCGGTTAAGGTACTTCACCTTATCGGAAAGACCGATGTTTCCACGGTTTCCACCACAGTAGGCGCGGAGCAGGAATATTTCCTGATAAACAAAGAAGACTACGCGGCAAGAAAGGATCTGATCTTTACGGGACGTACCCTTTTCGGTGCAATGCCTCCCAAAGGTCAGGAGATGGACGATCACTATTTCGGTATCTTAAAGCCCAGAGTAGCCGCTTACATGCATGATCTTGACGAGGAGCTCTGGAAACTCGGAATTCCCGCCAAGACCGAACACAACGAGGTTGCGCCCTGCCAGCACGAACTGGCACCGGTGTATGACACCACCAACGTTGGCGTGGATCACAACCAGTTGACCATGGAAGTCATGAAGAAGGTTGCGGACCGTCACGGTTATGTATGCCTCCTTCATGAGAAGCCTTTTGCGGGCATCAACGGTTCCGGTAAGCACAACAACTGGTCAATGATCACAAATACGGGGGTTAACCTCCTTGATCCCGGAAAGACACCTGCGGAAAATACGCAGTTCCTTGTTTTTCTTTCTGCAGTCATTGCTGCGGTTGACGATTATGCCGACCTTTTGAGATTATCCGTTGCAAGTGCCGGAAACGATCACAGACTTGGAGCAAACGAAGCGCCTCCCGCGATCATTTCCATTTTCCTTGGTGATGAACTTACGGCAGTTCTTTCAGCGATAGAGAACGGAACCTACTTCAAGTCCGAGCGTTCCATGATGTCCATCGGCGCAACCGTTCTTCCTCACTTCAGAAAGGACAACACCGACAGAAACAGAACTTCACCCTTCGCATTCACGGGTAACAAGTTCGAGTTCAGATCCCTCGGATCATCCGCTTCCGTTGCAACGCCCAATACGATCCTGAATACCGCAGTTGCAGACGAACTTTCAAAGATCGCCGAGGAACTTGAAGGCGTACCTCAGGACAAGATCGCAGGCAGGGTTCTTGACATTGTCAGAGATACAATGGATAAGCATAAGAGAGTCATCTTTAACGGAAACGGTTATACCGATGAATGGATCGAAGAAGCAAAGGAGAGAGGTCTTTACAATCTTAAGTCCACTCCCGATGCGATCCCTGCTTTAAAGAGTAAGAAGGCCATCGATCTTTTCTCAAAGTTCGCCGTTCTTACCGAGATCGAGCTTGAGTCAAGATATGAGATCCAGCTTGAGAATTATACCAAGACTCTTCATATAGAGACTCTTACCATGCAGGATATGGTACGTAAGCAGTTCCTTCCCGCAGTTCAGGACTACTGCGATGAGATCGCCGATTCCATCATCACAAAGAAGGAGATCTCTGCTTCGATTCCTACAGGGGCTCAGGAGAAACTTTTAACGAAGCTTTCCGAGTCTTACGAGAAGATTTCCGAGCTTGTTGACAGGCTTGGAGAGGACACAAAAAAGGCCGAGACTATTGCAGATCCCATGGAGCAGGCAAGGTTCTATCGTGATCATGTTGTTGAGGATATGGCGGCATTAAGGGCTGTGATGGATCCTACGGAAGAACTCATTCCCGATGAACTTTTACCTTATCCCACATACGGTCAGATGCTTTTCTATGTTTAAATTTCGTTAAGAAATAATACAGATAATAAAAATGGCGTAATCATCATTCCTGTGATATAATGATTACGCTGTTTTTTATTGTGCCGGGCAGATTTTCCGACCCGGAACTTCACAAAGGAAACTCATTTTATGTTAAAGGAGAAAACTATATGTGCGGTATAGTAGGATACATTGGAGAAAAGGAAGCTGCACCGATCCTTCTGGACGGTCTGTCAAAGCTTGAATACAGAGGATATGACTCGGCGGGTCTTGTTGTTCGTGACGGAGAGAATCCCGCAGAGGTTGTTAAGGCAGTGGGAAGGTTGAGAAACCTTGCCGACAAGATCGATGACGGACGTGCCCTTAAGGGAACCTGCGGTATCGGTCATACAAGATGGGCAACCCATGGTGTGCCCAGCCAGGCAAATGCGCATCCCCATGTAAGCGGAAACTGTACCGGATCCGGATCAGGCCCCGTTGAATCCGAAGTAGTCGGTGTTCACAACGGTATCATCGAGAACTATCAGGAACTTAAAGAAAAGCTTTTAAGCCACGGTTATCAGTTCTACAGTGAGACCGATACCGAAGTTGCCATTAAGCTCGTTGATTACTATTACAAGAAATATAAGTTAGGCCCCATAGATGCCATTGCAAAAACAATGGTACGTATCCGCGGATCCTATGCACTTGAGCTGATGTTCAAGGATCATCCGGACGAGATCTGGGTTGCACGTAAGGACAGCCCCATGATCATCGGCGTCGAAGGTGGTGAGACCTTTGTTGCTTCGGATGTTCCCGCGATCCTTAAGCATACCAGAAATGTATATTATATCGGCAACCTTGAGTTTGCACGTCTCGTTCCCGGAGAGGCTCATTTCTATGACCTTAACGGTGATGAGATCCACAAGGATCCTGTTGAGATCACATGGGATGCGGCAGCGGCCGAAAAGGACGGCTACGAGCACTTCATGATGAAGGAGATCCACGAGCAGCCCAGGGCAATTAACGATACGCTTACAAGCGTTCTGAACGATGACGATGACATCGATCTTGAGAAGATGGGACTTACCGAAGATGATATCAGGGAGATCTCCCAGCTTTACATCGTTGCCTGCGGTTCCGCATGGCATGTGGGTGTGGCTGCACAGTACGTTATCGAGACACTTGCAAAGATCCCCGTCAGGGTTGAACTTGCCTCCGAATTCAGATACAGAAATCCCATTCTTGTCAAGGATTCAAGGGTGATCTTAATAAGCCAGTCCGGTGAGACCGCCGATACCCTTGCTGCCCTTCGTCTTGCAAAGGAGCAGGGAATAAAGACCATCGCCATCGTTAACGTTGTGGGAAGCTCCATAGCACGTGAAGCAGACAGTGTATTCTATACACTCGCAGGTCCCGAGATCGCAGTTGCCACCACAAAGGCTTATAACACACAGCTTATGGCTATGTACTGTCTGGCTGTTAAGTTCGGTAAGGTTAAAGATCTCATATCCGATGAGGATTACAAATATTACATAAAGCAGCTTAAGTCCATTCCCGACAAGATCGAGAAGATCTTAGAGGATACCGAGCGTGTTCAGTGGTTTGCAAGTAAGTATTCAAATGCCAAGGATATCTTCTTCATAGGACGTGGTATTGACTATGCGATTTGTCTTGAAGGCAGCTTAAAGCTTAAGGAGATAAGCTACATTCACTCCGAAGCGTATGCCGCAGGTGAGCTTAAGCACGGAACCATAAGTCTTATCGAAGACGGAACTCTTGTCATCGGTGTACTTACTCAGCAGGAGCTTTACGAGAAGACCGTCAGCAACATGTTAGAGGTTAAGAGCCGCGGAGCTTACTTAATGGGGATCACCACCGGCGGCAACTACGATCTTGAAGATAACTGCAACTTCGTAATGTATGTTCCCAAGATCGAGGAGCTGTTTGCAGCCAGCCTTGCAGTCGTTCCCCTTCAGCTTCTTGGCTACTATGTAAGCTGTGCAAAGGGCCTTGATGTCGACAAGCCGAGGAATCTTGCAAAATCTGTTACGGTAGAGTAATAAAGACTTGAAATAGCAATGCTAATTTATTAAAATATCAACGTTGCGGGGATGACCCCGAAACGGATAAGGAGAAACAAATGGCTAATTGTGCAATAGTCGGTATCAACTGGGGCGATGAAGGAAAGGGCCGTATGGTCGACCTTCTCACGGAGAAGTATGATGTTGTCGTTCGTTATCAGGGCGGCGGAAATGCGGGACATACCGTTGTAAACGAGTTCGGTAAGTTTGCACTTCACCTTCTTCCTTCCGGAATCTTCAGACCCGGTGTTGTTAATATCCTCGGTAACGGAGTTGCCCTCGACCTTGAGAATCTCTGGAGTGAGATGCAGACCGTTATCGGACAGGGAGTGGACATCACCCCCGACAAGCTTAAGATCAGTGACCGCGCATCCCTTGTTCTTCCCTGGCACCGTGAACTTGACGGACTTGAGGAAGCAAGGCTTAAGGACAAGAAATTCGGTTCCACCAAGCAGGGTATCGCGCCTTTCTACAGCGACAAGTTCCAGAAGAAGACCATCCTTGCGGGTGAGTTATTCTATCCCGAACACTTAAAGGAGCACGCTAAGGATCTTCTTGAGTGGAAGAACTTAACCCTTACAGGCGTTTACGGCGCAGAGCCCACAAAGTTTGAGGACCTCTGGGCATGGCTTCAGGATTATGCAGAGAAGTTCAAACCCTTCATCTGCGATACGGGAAAGATCATGAAGAATGCCGTAAAGAGCGGAAAGAACATCCTCTTTGAGGCTCAGCTCGGTTCCCTTAGAGATCTTGATTACGGTATTCATCCCTACACCACATCTTCCAATGCCATCGCTGCATACGCTCCGGTTGGCTCAGGCCTTCCTTCGGCAAAGGTTGATGAGATCGTAGGTGTTGTTAAAGCATATTCCACCTGCGTAGGCGAAGGCCCCTTCGTTTGCGAATGGTTCGGCGAAGAAGCTGACAAGCTTCGTGAAGCCGGCGGAGAGTACGGTGCAAAGACCGGACGTCCCAGACGTGTAGGTCCCATCGATATCGTTGCAACCGGTTACGGTGTTGAGTGCCCGGGCGCAACTGCCATCGCTCTTACCAAGATGGACGTCATGAGCTACATGAAGAAGATTCCGATCTGTTCTCACTACGAATTAAACGGTGAGATCATCGACGATTTCCCCTTTCCCGTAGCCCTCAATGACTGCAAGCCCGTCATCGAATACATGGATGGCTGGGAGACTGATATCAGCGGAATAAGAAAATGGGAAGCTCTTCCCGAAAACGCAAGAAAATACGTTGAATACGTAGAGAAGCAGATCGGCTGCTTCATCAAGTACGTATCCGTAGGTCCCGAAAGAGACGCATATATCGAAAGATGATCTGATACCCTCTGTCCTGCGACAGAGGGATTTCATTGCGCTTTTTTGTTTCTTTTGAAACGATTTTCATAAATGTCAAACTATAAAGTGATGGAGGTTTATTAATTCATGAAGAAGACATTTTTGAGAGCATTAAGTTATTTATTGACAGTTGCGATGATAACAACATCGCTCAACGTACCTGTTTATGCAGAGTCGTATTCTGACCCTGTTAAAACAGATTACGAGACAGAAGAACCGTCCGACACCACGGAACTCACAGTTCCCGACGTTTCCGATGATTCCGTTATAGTTGCGGATCCGGAAGAAGAAACTGCGGATGATGCCGAGATCACCGAAGATACCGATCTTTCCGGCAATGACGAGATCTCCGAAGAACCCGAAGATTTCGACGACCTTCCTGCATTGACCGCAGACGGTGATTTTGAAATAAGCAGTAATACTCTCGTCAAGTATAACGGCGAAGGCGGCGAGATTACCATTCCTGAAGATGTCTGGGAAATTGGCGCCAATGTATTTAAAGGCAATACTTCCATTACAAAAGTATCCTTTTCTTCAAATAGTAAAGTTACCGCTATCGGTAATTCTGCATTTGAAAACTGTACTAATCTTACGCAGATCGATCTTCCCGATTCGCTGCTTAAAATAGGGGATTATTCCTTTAAGAAATCCGGACTCACATCGATAACAATACCTAAAAGTGTAAATCTTGTCGGATATGAGACGTTTATGAATTGCAGCAGTCTTAAAACTGTTAAGATCGATTCTACAGTAGAGATGACAATCTCACCCAATTTCACGAAGGGTCCTTTTGAGGGCTGTCCTATAGAGAGTGTCATATTTAATGAAGAGATGAAAGAGATCCCTTCGGATATCCTGAAGGATGCAAAGGTAGAATCGGGATTAGAGATAAAGATACCTTCAAAGGTAACAAGAATTGCTGACAGAGCATTTATGAATACAAATATAGGCAGCATTGTATTTGAAGGTAATATGCTTACATCTATAGGAGATTCTGCATTTGAAAACTGTACCAATCTCACACAGATCGATCTTCCGGATTCGTTGCTCC
>JAEEGL014105405.1_pt1 | contig 37242 bp, 59 predicted proteins | sample 9134231 | NCBI WGS metagenome assembly JAEEGL01 (sample SAMN16246548, study PRJNA631951) | gut metagenome | biome: gut microbiome; feature: rumen; material: fiber-attached | host: Bos | place: Iran: Karaj | collected 2018-10 | reverse complement strand
AGGATCCTCTGTTAAGTGGCTGCAATGGGAACTCAATGAGAGCGGAGCGAATCTGAAGGAAGACGGTGTATTTGGAAAGCAGACGAAGCTTGCAGTCCTTCTCTATCAGAAAGATCATGGGCTCGTTCAGGATGGGATAGTTGGCAAGAAGACAATTGAAGCATTAAAGAAATAACATTTTGACTATAATAGTACGTTAAAGTAAATAAAAGTAGTGCGTTGTAGTTTCCATTAATATAGAAAGAACGGAAATCGATTTTGACCTACATGTAACCAAAATGTAACTTTGAAGTCCGACAAATCGCATGGTTGGGCGATTGAACTTTTGGCTACGGACCAGAAGGTCGTGGGTTCGAATCCTGTCACGCACACTAACAGTAAATAAGCGGGAAGCCTAGTAAACAAGGGCATCCCGCTTATTTTTATTGTAGTTTAAAGTACGTAAAAGTAGTAAAAAGTAAATGTAACTTTTGTGTAATTTTGGGTCAAAATGTAACCTCATGTAACCAAAATGTAACCACACATATTTTACCCTATATGCTCAGGGCTTCATTTATGGTTTCCACAACATTCTCTTTTGAGTCAACAATATGACTGTAAACATCAAGGACCATCTTCTCGGTATCACCAAGGAGCTGGGCAATCTTTTTAGTACTGATCTGAGGTACCTTGTAACATAACTCTGTGCAGTAATTGTGACGGAATATGTGACATGTGAGATCCTTTATAGGCTTTTCTCCCTTAAACTTCTTAGCCTGAGGATTATATCCTGCAGCTATGTTCATAGACGTGATGATTGACGCCCACATCCTTCTGAAGGAGGTCTCTGTCATCTTCTCAGAATCCCTTCCATGGAACAGATATCCGTCGCAGGATTCTACGTAAGGCTTTATCCGGGGGACCATGGCAGCAGGTATCGGAATGGTCCTGATACCTCTCTCTGATTTAGGATACGGCTTGAGCACCGGATTATTGCCATCAAAGACAATAACTTTGGTTATGCTCACTTCGTTCCTGTCCCAGTTAAAATCAAATCTCGTAAGAGCAAGAGCTTCCTGCCTTCTTAGTCCGCAAGAATAGAGTATCGATACAAAGGCCTGCTTCATGGGTGAGAGCTCACACTTCAAGAAGGCTTCCTTCTCCAGATCCGTTAGAGGTCTCTTGGAAGGCTTAACGTATTTTGGAAGTGTGATGTCACTGGTGATATCTTCAAGAGCATTCCTGGGCAGCAGCTTGTCCCTCACAGCACTTCTTATTATCTGCCTGAAGGTCGTCTCGATATTCTTGCAGGTCTTAGGATGGTCGGCGTTATTATTTATGACCATCTGGAAGTGTGAATGCCTTACATCAGAAATCCCCACATCATACAGACAGTCAAAATATTTAATAGTAGTCCGATACATCTTCTGAGTATTGAGTTCTGATGTGGCCTTACTGATCTCAAGCCACTTCTGAGCATATTGAGGGAAAGTCATCCCGGAATAGTTTAAAGCTCCGCCATTTTTTACCTGAGCCTTAAACTCTGCCACCTGTTTCTCTAGGTCGGCAGATGACTTCTTGGAGACAAGCTTCTTCCTATGCTTTTCTCCGGTCTTGGTATAGGTCCCATCCCAGATCAAGGTACTCCATCCCTGGATGCGTTCGTTGTATTTATACTTTGCTTTTGCCATATAACCTCCTTTAGAGCAAATAAAAAAGACGCTGCATAAGCAACGTCTTAAAATCCGCATATGGTCCTTACTTCCCGTACATCAAATAAGCTTTGTAATAGCTGATATTCTTCCGAACCATTTTCGCAAATCCTTTTAAAATTCATTATTGTATAGCCGGTTACATCATCTGTATCAAAATCTCTTAGAGTGATAATATTGTCTGGTTCTTCATCTCCATAAGAATTTGCAGTGTTCCCAAGCGTTAAGTAGAGAACATCATATTCTGCGTCATATTTAATCTTCGGTTTTATTCTTGTAGACAACATCTCCTATTCCTCCTTTTTCTTCTTTTTGAGGAAAAGCAGTAACTACATTCCCAACTTTGGTATCCGGATTCTTTTTCCCGCTAGAATATTCAACTATAACCTTTGTTTTAGCATTGTAAGTTGAAAAAGATGATTGCTTGAAATATACTTCTCGCTCTTCGTTCTGATCACTCTTATAAATAGTATCGGGATGTTTTATTGTATCCTTAACGGCATCAACATTATCCTTCATTATTTCGTGTTCAAGTATATGATTATCCCACCTATAATTCGAGCATGAGACGGTAACGCCTAATGGATTATTGACTGAAAACTTTGTATCACTCATTTGAAACCTCATTAGAATGGTTTACTTTAGAGAAATTCTCGATGCCTTTGCTTAATGTATCTGATATTTGTTTCAACACAACATTATTAACTCTGATATCTGCTACATCTTCAACCATCACGCTTTTTATTTCACCATTCTCGCCAACTACAGGAGTGCTTACGGTAAAAAGGAGCCTGGCCTCTCCATCTGTGACAGAAAGGGTTAAGCCATTAGCATATAATATTTTTTGTTCGTCCATCATAGTCTCCTTATCATTCCTGTGTAAAAAAACTACTTAATCATGCTGAACACAACTAAGTAGTCAATAGACACAATATTTTCTGTCTTAATTATACAATTAATTGTCAAATATACAATCGCTAGGTACTGTATAGCTACAAAGTATGGGGCACAACATATTGTAAAAACGTTGCCATTATGCAGTTATCAAGGTGCGATTCATCTTATCAAGGGCTGTCTATCAGTCCCTTCAGGCTTTAATTTTATCAAGTATCACTCTCAGCTCCCCATCAAGCCAGATTATCCTTTTCTATTAAACCAGTAAATGAATCCAGGACTTCCCCATGATTTCTAGGTGAGCTATCAAGATCTGAGAGATAATCCATAAGTTTAGCCTTCCCGGTAGCATTAAAGCTCCTGTAAGTATTTATAAGCCTGGTCTCTTCAGGATCGAGAGAAAGATATGAGGATGGAGAAGGCTTTACTGAATCGTATGGTTCAATCAAATCTGATTTGTTGATTTTAAAATAATCGGCAAGGAGCTGCACTTTTCCCATTCTTGGCAGGGCTATTCCCTGACACCATGTATTAAAGGTCTGTGGTGAGACACGAATCGCATCAGCTACTTCCTTCTGAGTTTTATTATGCTCAGAAAGAATTCTGTTTAAATTTCTGGCAAAGATTTTTTTCTGTTCATCTTCTGACATAACGCATCCTCCTTACGAGAATAGTACAATAAAAATGGATATTATACAACCAAAAAACAAAAATAATTTGATTTAAGTATTGACATCAAATTTAATTTGATTTAGCATAAGCATATCAGTTGAAAAATGAAAGGAGGGCAAAGCCTTGAATGATATTAAAATAAGCCTGGCAGCAGCACGAGTAAACGCAGGTCTTACACAGGAAGACGTGGCTAGGCACATGCACGTCGGAAAACAGACAGTATGCAACTGGGAAAAAGGAGCAACAGAGCCCAAGATTACTCAAGCAGAGGAGCTTGCGACTTTATATAAAATACCATACAACATGATTATTTTTATGCCATCAAAATCAAATAAAATTTGATTTTCCAAGGCTGGAGCGGATTTCTCTAAGGGGAACCCCTCAGAGAAATAGTAACAAATAGTAGATACATATTGACATATGTATCTACTAAACAATCTTGAACAACTTAATTAACAGAGCGGAGCGCTGTAACAGCTGCAACAGGCAGCAGAAAGGAACACATATGAACTATCCATCAAAGGTAATGAGAGCTACAGAACTTGTAAAGATGGGATGGCCTGAAAGAAGCCTAAGGGAAATCTTCAATATCCCTGGTCAGAAGATTGCATGGAAGATGTCCAATGCAGTAAACAGTCCCATCCTTTTTGACACAGAGGAACTGGAGAAATTTAGAAAAGCACGTTGTACCACATGAAGAGAACAGGGGGAGATATGAAAAAGACACTGATAATGACTGGAGTCATGTCGATAGCCCTCGGATTATTTTCAGGGGCAAGCGTTCCCGTGGGAGATGGGGAACCGCTATGGGAGAAGATACCGGATGAAGAGATACAGACCAATATCGAACAAGAAAGAAAAACAAAGGATATGGAGTTCGTTAAGCCAGTCCAGGAAGTCACGATCGGAGAATGTACAAAGGAATCTCCACAGGCAGCAGGGACGATAGAACTCACATATGATGATGCGCAGCTTCTGATGAAGATAGCAGAGGCAGAAGCAGGTAATCAGGGAACAGAAGGAATGTGGCTTGTCATGAGCGTGGTACTTAACAGAGCTGAAAGTCCGGACTTCCCTGCAACTATCAAAGAAGTCATATACCAGGAGCATCAGTTCAGCTCCGTATCAGATGGCAATTTTGATAACGTGGCGATACTTTCCGCTGATGCTCACAATGCTCTTGCAAAGATTGAGAGTGGAAATGTCGCTGAAGAGATCATAGGATTCGAGGTCAAGACATCCAGGGAACTGGATAAGTATTTCCTGGAGGCATTTGAATACAAAGATCACAGATTTTATACAGAGGATTTTACGAAAGGTGACTAAAAAGGGGATGACTCCACATGATGAATTTTATTCAGTCTATGAGCCATTAAGAAAGAAGTATGGCCTTACCTGCCATATCAGTGGAACTCTTTTAAGTCCTGATGAGGACTACATAGAAGTCTTTGAAGGAGCAGGAAGTAATAAGAAGCTGATATTCAAGGAAAGAGGAGAGCTGAATGATTGCTACAGACAGGCAGCGATAAGCCTCGGTAAATATAAAGAGTTTAAAAGAAAAGTGCAATAAAAAAGACCGCTGGGAGGGCGGCCAATTTTGTCCAGGGGGACTAATTAAAATCCACGTTTTAATTATACCCCAGGCCGCACTAAAGAGCAACCGAAAAACGGCTTAAAATAGCCACTTCGAGAGCTCTATTAAATATTAAAGTTAGTTGGGGGATGGGGAGTGCTGTATTCAGATAACATATTCAGCTCAGAGATATTCAATGAGCATGAGATACATAGTGACATAGACGTCATTGTCGATAAGAGGGCGAAGAAGAATAAGCCCACTCCGCTACAGGTATCTAAGCAGAATCACTGGAACAAGGTAAAGAAATGCAGAAGGACCATACAGAAGAACTTTGAGCCCGGGGACTTGTGGTGCACCTTTGCATACAGGAAAGGGACACGTAAGTCCATGAGGGAGTTTTTGCGTGACATGACAAGGTTCCAGAACCTCTTAAGGGTAGAGTTCAAAAAAAGAGGACATGACTTTAAGTGGATCCGTAGGCTCGAGATCGGTAAGCGGGGAGGACTGCATGCGCACTTCATCATAAATTCCATTGGAGACACGCAGGTGATATCAGATGCCTGGAACAAAGCCGTAAAGGAATCCGGAAGAGTTCACTTTGAGCACATAGATGCTGAGGACGGATATAACGGCCTTGCTGAGTATATCTGTAAGGAACCTGATGAAGAGATACAAGGTCAGATGTCTTTCCTCATACCGGGAGATAAGAAGAAGCTCTGCTCCATATCAACATCAAGGAACTTAGAGCGCCCTGAGCCGGTGAAAAAGAAGATAAGTCCGTGGAAGGTCATGAGGATTATCCTGGGCAAAGAAGAGCTGATGCCAACGGAAGGATATTACATCGAACAGGACACAGTTCAGGTGGGCTTCAACAAGTTCACTCATCTTCCTTACATCAGGTACAGGGAAAAGAAAATCGCAGAAGCTAGAGATTATAAACCGCAAAAATGCGAAAAAATCGCAAGAACACAAATAATATGTCCAAAAACTCAAATCAGAACTCAGATCAGGGAAATGGGAAATGAAATCTTAAATAGAGCAAAGGGCATACTTGGGAGCATTAAAGGCAAATGGAAAAGATAAACATATACATCCATACAAGCATAAGGTCAGCAAGGCAGCAGGCGTTGGGAATGATCATCTGGATCCTCGAGTTCATGACGAGCAAAGGTGAGCCTGCGACAATCACCAATAAGAAAGAGGTTGCAGCAACATGGAAAGAAGCAGAGCTTATCGCTCTGGTCCAGGCACTTGGAAGATTAAACAGACCGTGTGAGCTCACCATTTACGCAGAGAACAACGGGATCATATCAGCCCTTAACAATGGCTGGCCGGATAAGTGGAGTAAAAGCGACTGGAAGAATGCAAAAGGCGAACAGGTGGAGGATGCTGACTGGTGGCAGGCTCTTTATAAATCTCTGAGCACTCATAAGGTCACGCAGGTACTCAATGAGCCTAATGGATATACCTCGTGGATGTATTCGGAATGTGGCGAAGAAATTAAGGAGCCTGAAATCCAGTATTCAACAGCTCGGAGGGCACTTGAGCAAATTGCAAAGGGCATTGAAAGCCTTGACATTACTGTAGTTGAGAGTCACAGCGATTTAAGAAAGCTAGTATTTGACAGCACGGAGACCCTTTTTAAGAAATTTGATTTTTTACAAACGTGCGAAAATAGTGGATTTATCAGCCTTGGAAATGTAGAAAGCCACAAAACAACAAATACGGAAGGCACAGGTAAAAACGAAAACTTAGTAATCACGGTGCATTAAGACACCTTGAAAATTACAAACCCAGTATTTAACAAATCGGAGGACGTGTCATGAAAAATGAAAATGAATTTCCAATTACCACAGGGATATGTAAGTTCTGTGGGCAGACAATGACGGTAGAGACTGTAGGGGAGATATCGCAGTCACAGGCTGATGAGATTGCCACATCAAGATGTACCTGCAAGGAGGCGAAGGTCTACCAGAACAGAGCAGGCAAGATCAAAAAAGCAAGGGAATGGGCTGAGAACAGATTCATGAAAGCTCCGGAACTGATAAGCCTGTTCGAAGAGTCTTTTGAGAGAGTCACAAATCATGATGTCGAGAAGATCTCCATCAAGGAGAGCGACTGGACTCATAACATATTCCTTGATTCAGACGGATTCCTGAACGTAAAGAGCAGCAAGAAGGTTGAGGAAGAGGTTGATTTCTCATGAGCAAGAGGTCAAAGGCGTGCGATATAACTCCAAAGGTAAGGTCTCAGGTCAATGCAAGGGACATGGGCGCATGTATCTTTTGCCGCGCAGGGTACATGATGCCACCTGAGGACGAATTTGGGACTAGTAGAGGTATGCTGCAGATCATGCATTATATACCACGCTCTCAGGGAGGGCTTGGGATACCTGAAAATCTTGCTGTTGGATGCGTGTGGCACCATAACATGATGGACAATGGGAATCTTGGTCTGAGAGAGCAGATGCTCATTTTCTTTGAGGAATACTTAAAGGCTCATTATAAAGACTGGGACAGGGACAGATTGGTATACAGCAAATGGAACTAAAGAAGCGAAACAGGAAGACAGAGAGAAATAAAGAGATCGTCGCATATCGAAAAGCCGGAAGTTCGTACAGACAGATAGCAGAGCATTTTGGAATATCTATAATCAGGGTCCGGCAGATCTTAGAAGTATGGGGGACAGAAACATGATGACAAAGAGAGATCCAAAGCTTGACAGTCTACTGGGAGAGATTGTCCGCATCACATTTATAGATGGAGATGAGAAGCTGGGAGTTCTTGAGTGGGACATGCCAATAGGTTATAACAGACTGCCGTCACAGATGTATTCGATATTTGTGTTTGGTAGCGGATATTGCTTCTTCAGGAAGTCTCACGTTAAATCAATCAAAGAATGGAGAGAAAAAAGATGAGAACAAGAGGAATAGTAAACCTTCCGGTCGGAAGTCTTATACCACATCCTGAAAATCCACGAAAAGACATCGGAGACATCACAGAGATGGCCGAGTCAGTCAAGAAGAATGGCATATTGCAGAATCTCACAGTAATTCCGAAGGATAAAGATGGAAACGACTGTGATTGTGACAAGGCTTATAAATACATGGTCATTATCGGACACAGACGTTTATCCGCTGCCAAGGCAGCAGGCATTGATATGGTGCCTTGCAGGATAGTCGAAGGCATGACACATGAAGAGCAGCTTCTTACGATGCTTGAAGAGAACATGCAGCGCTCAGACCTTACGGTATATGACCAGGCTCAGGGCTTCCAGATGATGTTGGACCTTGGACAGACTGTAGAAGATATTGAGGAGAAATCCGGATTCTCAAAGACAACAATCTATCACAGGCTCAATATAGCCAAGCTCGATAAAGAGACCCTGAAGGAAAAACAGGATAGTGATTCCTTCCAGTTAGCCATTACGGACCTTATAGAGCTTGAGAAGGTAAAGGACATCGAAAAGAGAAACGAGATCCTGAAAAAGGCAAAGGATTCTGCAAACCTTAAATGGCTTGCAAAGCAGGCAGCAGATGAAGAGAAAAGAGCAGAAGGCTTTGCAAAGGTCATAGCATTTCTGGAATCAATCGGAGCAAAGAAACTTCCGGATAGCATTAAGTCATGGAACTGTGACCATGTTTATACAATCCCTGTCTCGGATCCTGACCTTGATGATGTTGAGCTGACAGAAGGAGAAATATATTACTACGAGAAGCACTGGGACAGTGTTGGCGTTATAGCTCCAAGAGCAGAAGAGAATCAGCCAAAGAAAGCTGCTGCTCCAAAAGCAGATGCATATAACAGGATGATTGAGGCAAGAAATGCATTAAGAGAAGCAAATGAGAGATTCAAGCGTTCAAGAACGCAGATACTTAAAGATATTGTCCTTCAGAAGCTTAAGCCTGAATGCAGTGAAGAGATTGCAGGGAAAGCCCTTTGGAAGGCAGCGCTGATGATCGGAGCAGACTTCGATATCAATAAGATGAATGAGTCTTTCATGGAGATAGCAGGAGTTGACCTTGATAACTTCGACTCACCTGAAGAAGCAGAAGAGCTCTGCAAGGCCAACAGAAACGACATGATGGATAGATGGTCATTTTCAAGACAGTGTGCTCTCATATTGTCGGATGCATGGCTTGCAGATCCTGTGAGTACATACTCATACGAGGTAAACGAAGAGCACATAGAAGAGTGGGAAGTGTTGGACATAGCTCTCAGGAATTATGGCTTCATTCCTCCTGAAGAGGACAAGACACTCATTGATGGCAGTACTCCGCTGATCAAAGCAGCAAAGGAAGCGGATGAAGCATACAAAAGCATGTAATCGAGAGAGGGGAGAATATGAGCGAAGCAGCTTGTAAACATTGTAGTTTTTATCATGCACCGGATATTGAGCCAACGGAGCCTGTATGTAACTTTCCTTGGTTTGACTATACACCGGAAGATGTTTTGAAGAAGGCATGTGCGGCGGAAGACGACTACGATGGAGAACTTGAATATTAAGACCTTTTGGCTCAAGGAATTTATCACAGAGACTTCATGAGAGCCATTTTTATAAAATCCCTGGGCATGGCCCCAGGGTGAAAGGAGGAATTGTTGGGGAAGAAGTTTAAAGATATAAAGCATGAGATCAATACAGCTTTTGATGAGCTCCTTAGCGATCACGAACACAATCAGCTCCATGCCAGATGCGATTACTCAGCTATAAGGCCTGCATATGCATACACGTCTCTGTGCAGTAATGAAAGATGGAGGGAGGGAATAGTACCGGGCAAGTACGTAGCCCGGCTAAAAGAGAAATGACGAACGCAGCTCAGTTGATATTATTAGCGTTCCTTTTTTTATTAAGATGCGGCCTGGACTGGATAGAGCTTAAAGATGATCTTGAGGAGATGCAGGAAAATGAGGATGAGGAACAAAGAGAGGATGACTGTGATAGAGCAGCTTCAGAAGATAAAGGATGAAGTGTGCAGCGATTACTGCAAATACTCTGATGCAGTAAGACTTCCAAAATACTTACAAGGGGAATACGCGAAGATGAGGGACGAAATGTGTGCTAAATGTCCCATGCAGGAGCTTCGCATCAATTTTAGAGAGCTGCGAAGGCAGCAGGAGGAGGAAAATGCAGGAAATGACGATAGATGAAGCTATTAAGCATGTTGACGGTTCAAGCTTAAGAACTCATGAGCCAGAGGTTGCAGATATAGTAGTTGATATTATGAACAAGTACCAAAAGATAGAAATGATAGTGATGAACAGCTATGGAGTGCCAGTAGTGAGAATGCTGGACGAAGTAATGAAAGTAATTGAAGAAAAGACAATTAAGTGAGCTGCAAGGCAGCAGGAGGGAATATGAGACTTAAAGGACATTTTATTTACGAGAGCATTGATGATTTAAAGAAAAACATCCAGGAAGGGAAAGTTGAGGTTGAGGATGAACTCATAACAAAGGATATTGACGGAGAAGCTATTTACGTAGTGGCAGATGTCAGCGAAGAGCAGCTTGTGCTCGTAAGAAAATTTGTACTTTCGGATTCGAAACCAATGAGGGGAAGATACAACCTCATCGAATGGCTTAATGATGAATATAAAGACTCGCTGGACGAAGAACTCATAAAAATGATGATAGCGCCGCAGGGGCAGCAGCTTATAGATCTTCCAAGAGAGATAGATGTATTTGGTGAAAATAAATGGGGAATACCCGAAGAAGGCAGCAGGTGGGAATACTTTGAGAAGCTTAATAACAGGATATGTGGAACTGGAGATGATGCAGAGTATTCAGAGTGGTGGTGGCTGAATACCCAGCACAGGGCTTCTGCGGCTAATTTCTGCGCTTGCGGCGGCAATGGCTATGCCGCCTGCAACTACGCTGGTAATGCCGGCCGTTATGTCCGTCCCCGCTTCATCCTAGCGAAGTGAAACGGAGCGAAATCTATAATCTCCCGTGCGAGAGCACGGGGAAACCATGAGGAGGAGAAAGATGGGGGAGTTTGCAACAGTAAGTGATGCAAAGGATTTTTTCAGGCAGGTAAGAAAAGAACAGGCCGAGATAAGACATCTCCAGGAGATGATAAAAGACATCGAGATCTCATTCCTGCCTCAGGCAATTAGATACGACAAGGATAAGGTCCAGCAGTCGCCAAAGGATACAATGATGGAAAGGGCAGCGATAGTGTCCGACTATCAGAGACAGCTAAATGAAAGCCTCTACAAATTCATGAACAAGGCCACAAGAGCCGAAAAGCTCATCATGTCACTGGAGAGCACAGACGAAAGGGATATCATGCGACTGTATTACATGGAGACCATGGTAATAAGTGACAGCAAAAAGCGGATAAATTATACATGGGAGGATGTAGCATCTGAGAAGTCGATGGATAAGAGATGGGTCTTAAGACTACATGGAAGAGCTCTTTTCAACATGACAAAATAAACTCGCCACCAAAAGCCACCTTTTTATGTAGTAATATGGTATCAGGAAATAGCGAAAATCAATACGCCACCAAAAGCCACTTTTATATGTGATAATATGTTATTAGAAAAAGTGATAAAGAATCAGCGCCATATAAGTTAAAACCTCTTATACCTGAGAGCCGTCAGTCAAGCACTGATGGCTCTTCTGATGTAAAAATTCTTAAAAAATAATCAGAAAAAGTGTTGACATAGGGTACACCCTATGCTATAATAATTACATCAGATGAAGGAAGGAGGTAAACAGATGGCTAAAAAGAAACATAAAAAGAAGCACTTAAAAAAAGCAATACTGTGGTGGCTAACAGTTATAAGCTTGGCAACTTCGATTGTAACCAGCATAGTAAACTTGCTTAAATAAGTGCTTCGGGTAGGTGGTAATCCCACACCACCTACCTGAATTATAAACCATCTGTAGAAAATAAACCATGAAAAAGTATGCAATCATAGCACAGATAGTCGCACTGATGTGTGTAGCAGGAAGTATGGTAAAGGCTGGAATATCAGCGTTAAGTGTAATATCAATAATACTGCTAATAACATCACTCACCCTAAATATTCATGAGGAGGTGAGGAAATGACTGAGGCGAACAGGCAGACAATTGCAACCAGAAAGTATCAGCAAAAGGCGGGACTTATAGCTAAGTCATACAAGATTAAGAGAGATATAGCTGAGAGATTTGGAAAGGCCTGCGAGGCAGCAGGTGTCAGCCAAGCTGCCAAGATATCCGAACTGATGGAGAGCTTCATAAAGGAGCAGTCAGGAGGCGGACATGAATAAGACTATATGGTTTAAGAACATCTTTAAGGCGCTGATATATATAATTATCGGCCTTATAATCATCCTGGTAGGATACCACAGGAATGTAGGAATCACTGCATTTGGAGTGATTGTCATGGGAGCTGGATTGGTACTGATGGGTATGTCATTGGTGTCATTCATCAAATGGTTAGTAGGATAACAGAATAAGATTTAAAGCAGAGCTGCTTGGCTATCGCGTCAGGCAGCTCTTTTCGTTGATAGATATTCATGGATGTAAATACGATAAGCAATAAGAAAAGGTTAGAGTCATGCGATTAAGGGCCTGTGCATATTGTGGGCGGATCCATCCCGCAGATTTTATCTGTGAGAAAAAACCAAAAAGAAAAGAAAAGAAAACTGACACCGAGGCTGTCCGGATCAGAAATACATCCCGGTGGCAATATACCCGTCAGCATATCAGGGAAAGAGATAACAATCTTTGTCAATTGTGTTTGAGAAATTACCAAGGAACGCGCCGCCAGATAGAGTACCAGGACCTGTCGGTACATCACATAATTGCATTGGAAGAGGATAAAAGCAAAGCATTTGATTGTGAAAACTTAATAACTTTGTGTGATATTCATCATGAAATGGCAGAGCAAGGACTGATATCAAAAGCGGAACTGAAAGACATAGCAAAAGAGCAGGAAATCGCCTGGGGAAATCCGCGAAAAATCCCCCCGTCACGAACAGGCTGACGATTTGTGTGCGTTTCACACCGACAGCCCGCCCTTTTGCGAAAAAATGTCCCAAAATCGAAAACAATTCGAACTCGCGTAGGAGGATTGAGGTATGGGAAGACCTTCAAAACCCACAAAAGTCATAACAATGGAGAAAAAATCTCACCGGACAAAGAAGGAAATCGCTACAAGGAAAGCAAACGAGGCGGCGACCCTCTCAGGGTTCCCACTCAAGGAGGCTGCGGACACAAAAGCTGATGAGGTAGCGCACAAGACATTCAGGACCTTAAAAAGGCTCTTCAAGGCAATAGAGAAAGACGATGCTATCTACTCAAACACGGTCAACCGGTATTGCATGATCTCGGCGGAGGTTGAGAGACTACAGGAAGACAGGTCCAGAACGGAAAAGATGATACAGGATTCAGAGGGGGAGTGTGAGCCTAAGGATTTCATTGAGATGATGAAGCTCCTGATGAGCATCGACAGGGAGTTAAAGAACAAGCGGCAGCAGCTCTTTGCTATTGAGAAAGAAAGCTGCATGACGATAGCCTCAGCCCTTAGGAGCATTCCTAAGAAGCCCGAGAATAATACAAGTGAATTGAAAAGAGCACTATATGGATCATGACCACAAAGCATATCAATATGCTGCCTGGTGCCTTGAGCATCCTGACTACGCGCCAGTGTATGTCAGAAAGCAGTGTGAAAACTGGATAAACATAGCAGACGGATTGGACAAGGAAGCAGAGATTGACCTTGATGCAGTTGAGAGGATGGAAAGGCTTTTAAAGATAATGGTCCATCCGGATCTTCACTGCTCCGTCTATGATGGACTTGAGCCATATGCATGGTTGATGATAACAGCCACGCTCTGCACTATGTTAAAAGGTGCCAGTGTACAGACAAGATATTACATTACTACGCTGCTAGAGATTGCCAGAAAGAATTTCAAGACCTTCAACAGTGGCGTGATATTCATATTACTGTTATTGACGGAGCCTCCATTTTCGAGGTTCTTTTCAGTTGCACCGGATCTGAGAGCCAGTTCAGAGCTAAAGTTAGCCGTGCGCAAGATCATAAAGGTCTCACCGGCCCTGTCTGATGAAACAGACCCAGCCTTTAAGAATCTGCGCTCTCAGGTAAGGTGCCTGATGAACGAGAACGAGTACACACCGCTTGCATATTCAGAGGATAGCATGGACTCGGTACTGGCCAACGCATTCCTTGCTGATGAAGCAGGGAATATGGATGATTACCCCATAGAGGCCATGAGGTCATCACAGATAACCCTCTTCAATAAGCTCGGAGTCATTATCAGCACCCAGTATCCTAACGACAACAATGCCATGATAACAGAGATAGACGTGGCAAAAAGAGTCCTGGATGGATTGTCTGAGGATAGAAGAATATTTTCACTCTTGTTTGAGCCGGATAATGAGCTGCAGCAGGGAGACTTATGGAGAACGGATGACAGAGTGCTTTACCAAGCTAATCCTGTAGCAGTCACACATGACTATATAATGCAGGATCTTAAGCGAAAGCGAGAGACAGCGATATTTTATGAGAACAAGCGAGAAAACTTCCTGTGTAAGCATTGCAATATTCTGTACAAGTCGCTGGGAACAGAAGGGTACATTGATATCCAGGCAGTAAAGAAATGCTCGAGGCCATCTGATGATAAATGGTGGAACGGAAGAAAGGTGTGGCTAGGGCTAGACCTTTCTCTTTCAGAGGATAATACAGCCGTGGCTATGGCCACAGAGGATAACGGGGATATTTATGCAAGGGTCATAGGTTTTATTCCTACAGACAGGATAGGAGCCAAGTCGGAAAAAGAGAAATTAAACTACCAAAACATGATACAGAAAGGTTACTGCATCGACTGCGGAGACCAGATCATAGACTACGGAGAGATAGAAAACTATATTATGACGCTGGAGGATGTTCTTGGAGTGGATGTGCAGCAGGTAGGATATGACAGATGGAATGCTATATCAACTATTCAGAAGCTCGAAGGAGCTGCCATGGAATGTGTTGAGATTAAGCAGCACTCCCAGATTCTGCATGCACCGACCAAGCTCCTTAAGGAGAAGATACTTGCAGGAGAGTTCTTTTATGATGAGAACAGGCTCCTTGAGATAAATTTTGAGAATGCAAGATGTACTGAGGATACCAACCTCAATAAATATGTGAACAAGAAAAAGTCAACCGGGAAGGTGGACATGGTAGTAGCACTGATAAATGCGATATACCTAGTACAGCAGGACCTTCTATACGGCAGCATGAACTTTACAGTTCAGGTAATTTAAGGAGCAGACATGTGGCCATTTAAGAAAAAAGTTGAAGAAAGAGCATCGGATACAGTCACATTCGAAGAATTGTTATTGCAGGCAATACTTAACAAGAGGACAGTATCTCTCCAGGAAGCAATGGAAGTACCTACATTTGCAGGATGTATCAACAAGATCTGCGATACGGTTTCCATAATTCCTATCAAGCTCTACAAAAGAACTGGTGACAGTGTAGAAGAGGTGGAAGACGACAGGGTGAAGCTTCTGAACAATGATACAAGGGACACCCTTACGGCAGCAGATTTCAAAAAAGCCATCACCTTTGACATGCTGACTAACAAAGGCGGATATGCCTTTATTAACAAGCGAGGAAATAAGTTTATTTCTCTCAATTACGTTGAAGCAGACAAGGTAGGATTCCTTGAAGGAGTGGATTCTATCTTTAAGGACTACAAGATAACTGTAGATGGCAAAAACTACGAAGGCTATCAGTTCCTTAAGGTTTGTAGACGTACAAAGAACGGATACAAAGGAAAATCCATCGTGGATGAGTGTAATCTCCTTCTTACGGTGTCGTATGTAGCCCTCAAATTTGAGGGAAAGCTTGTAAACAGGGGAGGAAATAAGAAAGGTTTCCTGGAATCCGAGCATAAGATAGACAAAGACGCTATTGCAGAGCTGAAAGATGGGTTTAATAAGCTTTATTCGGACGATAATGAGAATGCGATTGTTCTCAACAATGGAGTTAAATTCCATGAAAGCTCAAACTCTGCTATGGAGTTGCAGCTGAACGAGAACAAGAAAGCTAATGCCATAGAGATATGCAAGTTGTTCGGGATGCCTCCTGAGATACTTTCAGGCGGAGCTACAGAGGAACAAAAGAAACAGTTCATCCAGTATTGCGTCATACCTGTCCTGGAGATCCTGACAGAGTCAATCAACAGGGATATGCTTCTTGAAAAGGAGAAAAAGAACTATTTCTTTGAGTTTGACGTATCAGAGCTCACCAAGGCGGACATCAAGACAAGATATGAGGCCTATGCTATAGGATACAAGAACAGATTCCTTCAGATTCCAGAAATCAGGGCAATGGAGAACATGCCAAGCATTGATATTCCATACTTCATGTTGAGCATGAACGATGTTCTTTATGATCCCAAGACTGGAGACATCTTTATGCCAAACATGAATCAGTTTGCCAATGTCAAGGACCCTTCTAAGTATCCTCAGACGGGGGATCAGAACTTACAGGATGTCACACCGGCAGCAGGTGATGATATAAAAGACGATAACGAGTCTGACATAGATAAAAACAAGGAGGATGAGGAAGATGAAAGTAACGATAAGAGCTGACACTGTTGAGATAGAAGGATACGTAAATGCTGTAGGCCGCGATTCAAGAACACTTACAGACGAGTACGGATATCCTTTTGTTGAGCAGATGAGTCCGGGAGTATTCTCAAGGGCATTATCCCAGGCTGAAAAGAATGAAAAAGTCATCAATATGCTTCTTGATCATGATGAAAATCATGTGATAGGGAGCACGGCGGACGGACTTGAACTGGAAGAAGATTCGATAGGACTTCATGCCAGGGCAGTAGTTTCGGATCCGGACACAGTGCAGGCCGCAAGAGAGAAAAGACTTTCAGGATGGTCATTTGGATTCAGAGGACTTGACTATAGGGAGTCATATTCTGAGGGAGTTTCAAGAAGGACCGTGACAGAGCTGGAGCTCATCGAGGTATCAGTGATTGATGACAAGATGACACCATGCTATGCAGGAACATCCATCCATGCGAGAGCAGAGGAAGGAAAAGAGACAATCTACACCCGTGCTACAGACACAGCTGTTGAATATGTTGAGGATACTGTTGCGACAGTCGCAACAGAAGACAAGAAAACCGGAAATGAGCCTGAAGTAAGATCAGAAGAAAAGGCAGAGCCGGTAGAGGTAAATGATGGTCCTAAGGACTATTCATATTATAGAAACACCATATCACTTTTAAAACTGGGCTGAGAGGCCCTTTTTCTATGCACAAGGAGGAAAACAAAATGAATGATGCACAGAGAAAAGCACTGACAGAGAAGAGGGCAGCTCTCATTGAAGAGATGACCGCTCTCACAGACAAAGTTGCAGAGGAGACAAGAGCCTTCACAGAAGATGAGCAGAACACTTTCGATGCTAACCGCAAGGAAGTAAAGGGCATTGATGCCACACTCAAGGCTGATGAAGAGACAAGAGCTCTTTATGATGCTCCTAAGACAGCAACTAAGGAAGAGACACAGGAAGACAGGGATGTAAGAGCGTTCGCTAATATCATCCGCCAGAGATCAGTTGACGGAACAAACACAACCAAGGATGACAACCAGGCTGTAATTCCTGAGACAATCGCAAAGAAGATCGTAGACAGAGTATACGATATCTCCCCTGTTTTCGGACAGGCTGAGAAGTTCAACGTAAAGGGCAACGTTGCCATTCCTTACGTTGATGCTGAGAATGACAAGATCGCTGCAGCATATGCTACAGAGTTCACAGATCTTGAGGCTAAGTCTTCAAGACTGCTCACAACTCAGCTCACTGGCTACCTCGTAGGTGCCCTTGCAAAGGTATCAAGAAGCCTTATCAACGCTACAGATATCGATCTTGTAAACTTTGTAGTTAACAAGATCGCTGCAGCAGAGGCAAGATTCATTGACAAGGAGGTTCTTGTTGGAACATCAGGAGCTATCACAGGTCTTTCTGATATCACACAGACAGTTGATGCAGCAGCTGCAGCAGCTATCACAATGGACGAGATCATCTCTCTTAAGGATGCTCTTAAGACTCCATTTCAGAAGGATGCTATTTGGGTAATGCACCCTGAGACATTCGACATGATCCGTCACTTAAAGGACGGAGAGAACAGATACTTTGTTCTCGATGATGTAACAACAGACTTCGGAGTAAGACTCCTTGGTAAGCCTGTCTACACATCAGATATGATGCCTAAGGCAGCTACAGGAAATAACTCTATCTACTACGGAGATTTCCGTCAGGGCCTTGCCGGCAAGGTAGTAGAGGATTCCGTACAGATCCTCAACGAGAAGTATGCTATCCAGCATGCTATCGGCGTTGTAGCTTGGATGGAGCTTGATTGCAAGATTCAGAATCAGCAGGCTGTAGCAGCTCTTACACAGGCGTGATCATAGGAGGTGTGACATGAGAATGAAAGCTCTTGTCAGCTTTGCCTCTAAAGAAGTTTCAGCTGTTCCGGAGCAGGAGTTCTCCTGCTCCGATGAGCTGGCTGAGGACCTCATCAGAGCAAAGTACGCAGAACCCATAGAGGAAAAGAAAAATGATAATAAGTCAGGTGACACAAACAGTACTGTGCCAGCAGCTAAGGGAAAACGAAGCCGCGCTAAGTCCTGATGAGCTTGCTTATATCGATATGTTAAAAGATGCAGCCATAAGCTTCATCAAGAGCCACACAGGTATAGACGGAGTCGATGAAGATGATGAGAACGGAAGAAAGCTGGACGACTATCCGGATCTTACATATGCTCTTCTTGCACTTGTATCGGAGATGTATGATAACAGGCAGCTTACAGTGAGCAGTGACAAGGTAAGTCCAACAGTTACAGCTATCCTCTCAATGCATGACTTCAACCTGATACCGGAAAGAGAGAAAGAATGAACGCAGGAGCATACTCAGATCTTGTTACTATTCAGAAAAAAACTGAAAAAAGAGATAAAGATGGTTTTTCTAAAGAAACATGGGAAGACTATTACACGAACTATGCTTATGTGAACAAGCTCTCTGGCTCAGAATTTTGGCAGGCAGCTGAGACTGCTGCACAGAGTACCATCAGATTTGAAATGCGCTATCATACGCAGCTTGAACGCGTTGATACAAAGAATTACAGGCTCTTGTTCAGAGACAGGATATTCAACATCACCAATATTGACAATGTCATGTTTAAGAACGAAACAGTAAAGATTTCAGGGATAGAGGTTGTATAATGGCAGGCTTACAATTAGAGATTCCAGAGGACTACCTCAAGGAACTATTAGGACATTCATTTGATGATATCGCTAAGACGGCACTGAATGAGTGCGCTCCTATACTCAAGGATTCTGTCACATCTTCCATGAAGAGAGCAGTTAAGCACACAGGTGATTCAGACATGATCAAATCTGTCAGAATCAGCAAGCCCAAACAGACTAGAACAGATGCCTGGATAGTAAACGTATATCCTTCAGGATATTCGACCAATACCTTCAACAGGTACACAGGAACCAGGGTAAAAAGATACCCTGTATCAAATGCACTTAAAGCTATCTGGCTAGAATATGGCCGTGTAGGGCAGAGTCCATGTCCGTGGCTTGCACCTGCAGTACAAAACTGTAAGGACAAAATCATGTCTGAAATGCAGAAAATTTGGGAAAAGGAGACAGGAACATCATGAATGTAAATGACAAGCTGATGAGCTTAGAAGCCTTCACAGGGCTCAAGGTTCAGCCTGATATTCATACAGGTGAGGATGACAACTACATAGTATTCAGCTACGCAGCTGAAGGTGTAGAGCTGGCCTCGGACGATGAACCTGAAGCCGACACAGCAACTATCTACGTAAATCTTTACACAGAGCCTGGATTCAATTACATGAAGACCAAGGAAATAATTAAAAACTATCTTGAATCACTTGATTGGTGCAACCTCTACAACGTATTCACCACTACAGAGGAGTACAAGACCAATGCCAATGCGGTCAAGTACAAACGCCACACAGTATTTGAGTTAGAAATCACACAATGGAGGTAAAAGTCATGGCATTTTATGGATTACGAAAACCATTTGTCGCATCATACGACAAGGAATCTAACAGCTATTCAAACGGATTCCAGTGCGGCAAGGCAATTGGAGTAAGCGTTACTCCAAACTATGTTGAAGGATCACTTTATGCTGATGATGAGCAGGATGAGTACGAGAAGGCTTTTCAGAATGCAAATGTGACTCTTAACACAAACACATTGCCAGTACAGGCAGCAAAGACAATGTACGGACATGAGATTGATGAGGAAAAGGGCAAGATCATCTACAAGACAACCGATGAGTCCAATTATGTCGGCGTTGGCTTCGTAGTTGCTCAGACCGTATCCGGAAAGAAATCTTTTGTCGCTACAATCATTACATGTGTGAAGTTCACAGAGGCTGCAGAAGAGTTCTCAACAAAAGGTGAGTCTATCACATATGTTACACCTTCTCAGGAAGGTCTTGCTATCGCAGATGCAAATAGTGAGTGGAAAGTAAAGGAGACATTTGAGACAGCTGATGCAGCAATCAACTTCATCAAGAACTATCTTAATATCCCCGTCATTGCAGCTCCTTCTGTTGCAGCTGAGAGTCAGCTCACCGTTCTTTTTGAGACACCGGTAAGCGACATTCAGGATAGCGACGTTGTAGTAGGTGAAAATACTATTGTTGGTACACTGAAGTACCTTGATAATGGTCCTATCGTTGATACTTGGGGAGCAGGCAACTTTATTGCTCTTAAGTTTGCAGATATTCCGGAAGATGCGACATCTGTTAAGGTTGGCCTTAATCCCTCTGCAAGTTCAGGTCTTGTTGAGATCATTGATGATCCGGATAAAAACGGAGTATTCAAGATTACTGACAAGGATGCTCAGAAGTTCAGAGTGGTCATTACAGATGGCACCTATACTACAACAAAGGATTACGACCTCACAGGACTTACTCTGGAAACAGCGTAAGCTTGTTAAGGCAAGAAGCGGCAGTGGTGAAAGCGTATACGCCTCATCACTGCCGTAATTTTTGGAGAAGAGCATGAATGAAATAAAAGTAGATCACGTAAAGATAGGTGATATTGAGTATCCTGCATTCTGTGACCTTAGGGTATTAGAACAGCTCCAGGAAAAGTATGAGACTATCACAAAGTTTGAACGAGAGCTCCTGGGAAAGAAGCTTGTATATGATGACGACGGAAACCCAGAGAGAAATGATGACGGGAGCCTTGTAAAAGAGGATGTGGAAGGGTCAATAAGAGCAATAGTAGACGGCCTTTTATTCATGATACAGGAAGGTCAGCGTCTTACAGGAGAGAAAGATCTCATAACAGAAGATGAAATATATGCATGCATAGGGAATCCATTCTTGTTAAAGTACATTGTCCATGCTCTCTTTTACAAATGCTTTGAGAGCAAAAAAAAAGAACAGGAAAGCAAGAGCAGGAAGACGAAGAAATAGAGTTTGATTTCATATGGATGTACTTGCTGGGAAGAACCAGATTCATGATTTCTCAGGAGAAATTAGAGACCTGGACATATACCATGTGGAAGGATACATATCATGCTTATAAGCAGATATGGAACTTCGAAGCAAAAAAGCTCCTCTATAAGGATATAGAGGAAGAGAATGAAGAATATAAACGGACACATCAACCGATTGAAGATATAAACAGACTGTAGAGGTATGGTATGGCAACAAAAAACATAGGCGGATCCATTTCTCTTGAGGGCGCAAATAAGTATAATAGCGATCTAAAACAGATAAAGCAGAACTTGACTCTCCTTAGATCAGAGATGAAAGTCTGCAATTCGCAGTATTCATCAACTGCCAATTCCGTGGCAGCACTTTCCAAGAAACATGAAATATATGAAAAAGAGATAGAGCAGGTCGCCAAGAAAGTAAAGACCTATGCTGATGCCATAGAGGACTCGAAGAAAAAACAGGAAGAAGCCGGCAATAAGATAGCTAATTATTCGGAGCGACTTGAAAACGCAAAGTCGAAACTGGATGCTCTGGAAAAGAGTGGCAATGCAACAAATGAAGAACTGGCAGAGCAGAAGCAGGTAGTTTCAGACCTTGAGAAAAAGCTTGCTTCTGCTAATCAGGAATACACTTCCAGCGAAAATGCCATCAAGAAATACACAACAGCTCAAAACAATGCTCAGGCAGAGCTGAATAAGTTAAACACAGAACTGACGCAGAATGATAAATATCTTGATGAGGCCAGGAATAGTGCTGATGGATGTGCAAAATCCATAGACCAGTATGGCAATGAGGTAGACGATGCCGGAGAGAAAACAAAGGATTTTGGTGACATTGTTTCCGGTAGTCTTAAAGTTGACGCCATTGAAGCAGCACTAAAGGCTTTAGTAAACGGGCTTAAACAAGTCGCAGAATATGCCATTGATGCAGGATCCTCTTTTGAGGCTGGAATGGATAAAGTTGCAGCCATCTCCGGAGCAACAGGAGAGGACCTCGAAAGAATAACTGCCAAGGCCAAGGAGATGGGCGCGACAACAATGTTCAGTGCCACAGAGTCAGCAGAAGCCCTTCAGTATATGGCAATGGCAGGCTGGAAGGCAGATCAGATGATAGCAGGACTTCCTGCGATAATGAATCTGGCAGCAGCTTCAGGAGAAGACCTTGCTACGGTTTCCGACATTGTCACAGACGACCTTACAGCATTTGGGTTGGCGGCAGAAGACGCAGGACACTTTGCTGATGTGCTGGCAGCAGCTTCATCCAATGCAAACACAAACGTATCCCTCATGGGAGAAACATTCAAATATGCTGGTGCAGTAGCCGGCGCTATGGGGTATGACGTAGAGGATCTTGCAGTTGCAACGGGTCTTATGGCTAACGCAGGTATAAAGGCCTCCAATGCAGGAACGGCCCTTCGTTCTGTTATCACCAGAATGGCCAAGCCCACCAAAGAGTCATATCAGGCAATGCAGGACCTTGGAATATCTCTCACAGACAATGAAGGACAGATGTATTCCTTCATGGAGATCATGGAGAAGATGAGAGATAGCTTTTCTGACCTTACTGAAGCGGAGAAGGCAGAAGAGGCTGCAATGCTTGCAGGTAAAACTGGAATGTCAGGACTCCTTGCTGTTGTCAATGCATCAGAGTCAGATTTTAACAAGCTCTGTGAAGCTATAGAGAACTGTGATGGTGCTGCTGAAGAGATGGCTGCAACCATGCAAGACAACCTCAAAGGCAAGGTCACAATTCTCCAGAGTGCATTGGAAGGCCTTGGGATCTCCGTATATGATGTTTTCTCTGATGATCTAAAGGGTGGAGTTGAGGCAGCTACAGAAGCGGTTGACAGGCTCCATGATTCTGTAGAGAACGGCGATATAGGAGTGTCACTGAATAAGATGAGTGATGCTCTTGGAGAGATGATCACATCAGCTGTTGAGCTCGGAGAGGATGTTCTTCCGGTACTTATAGATGCATTTACATGGATCATTGACCATGGTGGGCTCGTAGCAGGTGCTATAGGTGGCATTTTGGCATTTAAGACAACTATGGACGTGGCAACAGCAGCAGTCAGCGCATTTAACGCTGTAATGGCTGCAAATCCATATGTTTTGATAGCCGCAGGCATAGCAGCTCTTACTGGGGCACTTATTGGACTCAGTTCTGAGATAGAGTCTGATGAAGAGAGAGTAAAGAGACTCAATGACACAGCTGCAGAGTCAGTTAAGAAATATGATCAGATAAATGAAAAACTTGATGAAAACATTCAAAATCGTGAAAACGCGAGAAAGTCGATTGAGAGTGAAGAAGCAGCCTCTAAGAAACTTGTATCAGAGCTTTCAGAACTTCAATCTAAGACGTCACTCACGACAGAGGAACAGGCAAGACAGAGCGCAATCATAGAACAGCTCAATCAGCAGTATCCGGATCTGAACCTTGCAATAGATGAACAGACCGGAAAACTTAACCTGTCTACTGATGCCATTCTTGAAAATATCGATGCGCTTCTTCAGCAGGCCAAGGCAGCGGCAGCTCAGGAAGACATGGCTAATATAGCCAAGGATCTTTATGAAGCTGAAAAAGAACTGGCAGATATAGAAAAAGAGCGGACTGATAACCTCAACGAAAGCGCCGATGCTTCTAGACAGGCTTATCGTGAGATGGAAGAGTATGGCCGTGTCACTGATGAGACTCAGGAGCGCGTGGCACTGGCCAGTGAGGTGCAGGAAAATCTCAATGAAAAATATAATGAGACTCAAGAGAAGATCACATCTCTTACAGGAGAATATGAGACAGCTGCAGAATATGTAGCTGCGTCTACTGAGCAGATGGCAGAATCCACAGAGGGTGCTACCGATAGGATGGACACAGCCTTTGAGGAATTGGAAGAAGAGGCCAGAGAAGAGCTGGATAAGATCAAGGAAACAGTATCCGGCTTTAGTGGCATGTTCGATGAGATGTCTACAGAGGCATCAAAGAGCATGGGAGAAATAAGCCAGAACCTTGCAAACAATGCCCAGTCTATGAGCGATTATGCTGACAATATTCATAAAGCCATGAATATCGCAGCTGAATCGACAGACTCATCTACAAAGGCTATAGTGGACTACCTGATAGGAATGGGCGTGGACGGAGCTGCTGAGCTTGCACAGTTTGTTCAGGCGGCTGAAGAAAATTCAGCAGAGTACCAGCAGGTCATTGAGAATTTTGGAGATTTCCAGATTGCTCAAAACACAGCAGAACAGGCTCTCGAAGACTGGCGCCTTGGAATGAATACCGGATATGAAGGAATTATTTCTGACGCAGAAGGATTCCACACTGATCTGAATGATGAGCAGGAAGGATTCCATGATGAGCAGATTGATAATGCAGAGCAGTTCAAAGATGACTATACAGAGATGGCAACTGAGACACAGCAGTCCCATGCTGAAGCAACACTTGATGAAAAAGGTACTGTTGAAGATGCATATGGCGAAGTTGCGCAGGCGGCGATAGATAAGTCTACTTCGACGCTAGGGATAACAGGGGGGAGATCCTCTGTTTTCTACGATATGGGTATCACGATAGATGATTCACTTGCGGCTGGCATAGAAGCTGGAACATCGTCAGTCGAGAATGCAGTATCCAGCATGTGCCAAAGAGTAGTATCTGCGGTTGATATCAGCGGACTAACAAGCAGGATAGACGCAGCTCTTGCAGATGGAGCAGAAAGGGCGGCAGCAGTATATGGCAACTAAGAATTTTGTTACCTTTGCGGGAAAAAACCTAAAGGATTTCAACCTTGTATTTCAGGGGGATGGGACCTACGGAGCTCCTGCAAGGGATGTGACCATGGTAAAAGTACCTGGAAAAAACGGATCACTAACAATAGACGAAGGAACCTATGAAAATATCACAGTCAAGTATCATGTGGGAATAAAAAGACCTGTTGATACAAACATGAGAGACCTTCGAAATTTCCTTCTTGGCCAGGTAGGATATCAAAGGCTTGAGGACAGTTATCATCCTGAAGAGTACCGCATGGGTGTATATCTCGGAGGGTTCGACCCTACAGTGACAGTAAGAAACAGGATAGCCACAGCGGATTTATCTTTCAACTGCAAGCCTCAGAGATTTTTAAAAGATGGAGAGGTTGAGCTTGAGTTCACTTCCTCTGGTAGTCTTTTCAATCCGTACCCAACAGTGACGAGGCCAATGGTGAGGGTATATGGTACAGGCCAGCTCTCGATTGGAGATGAGACCATAACCATATCTGCAGCAAACCAGTATACAGATATAGACTGCGACCTTATGGATGCTTTTAAGGGAACAACAAACTGCAATGGAAATATAGCACTATCATCAGGAGACTTCTTTCATCTGGATCCTGGAGAGAATGGAATCATCTTAGGGTCCGGGATAACAAAAGTAATCATAACACCGAGGTGGTACATATTATGATACCGATTTTATATAGTGAGGAGACAACTTCATTCACGACAAATGGCCTGGGGAGATTATCAGATGCGATTTCCTGTACGGTGACAGAAGAAAGAAATGGATCCTTTGAGCTTCTTATGACCTATCCAATGGATGGGATTCATTATAAGGACATAGCGTTATCCAGGATAATATATGCGGTTCCTGCAGATGGAAAGGATCCGCAGCCATTCAGAATATACAGGATTGAAAAGCTACTTAACGGAAGAGTCCGCGTTTATGCGGAGCACATCTCATATCAGGCAAGGTATATGACTGTCATGCCATTTAGTGCGTCAACGGCAGCAGCTGCCATGATAGGACTTGCAGGGAATATCGTTTGTGACAATCCTTTTGTATTTTGGACAGACATAGAAAAAACTGGGGAATATGTTCAGGAAGTACCTGAAAGTATCAGGGAAAGGCTCGGAGGTCAGGATGGCTCAATTCTGGATATCTATGGTGGAGAGTATGAATGGGATAAATGGACCATTAAGCTCCATGCAAATAGAGGCCAGAACAGAGGGGTAACGCTGAGATACGGAAAGAACATCACAGACCTTACACAAGAAAATAATATAGCATCAACCTATACAGCAGTATGTCCATACTATAAAGCTTCTGAAGATGAGGATCTTATCTATCTGAATGATTACATTGTCAGGTCAGAGTATGCAGATAACTATCCTTTTATAAGGATTAAGAACGTAGACATGACAGATGAGTTTGAGGATGGGGAAGAGATCACTCAGGCAAAGCTGAGGCAGGCTGCAGTGAACTACATAAACAATAATGACATCGGTATTCCAAAGGTATCAATCAAGGTGTCATTTGTTGCTCTTTGGCAGACAGAGGAGTATAAGACCATAGCGCCACTTGAAAGAGTGAACCTGTGCGACACGGTAACAGTAATTTTTGAAAAACTGGGAGTCACAGCAACAGCCAAGGTTATTAAGACGGTCTACAATGTCCTTCTGGATAGGTATGATGCAATAGAAATAGGCGAAGCAAAGACCACAATGTCAAACAAGGTGGCAAGTCAGGCTAAACAGATAGAGCAGGAAATGTCTTCAGAAATGGAGAGAGCTGCTAAGCATGCGACAGAACTTCTTGCTGGAGGACTTGGCGGATACATCGTATTCAGAAGGAATGCCAAAGGCAAGCCTGAGGAGCTTCTGATCATGGACACCGATAATATCCAGACGGCGACAAAGGTGTGGCGATTCAACCAGGCAGGCTGGGGATATTCAAGGAACGGATATGAAGGGCCATACACTCTTGCAGCAACTCAGGATGGAGCCATAGTAGCGGATTTCATTACAGTAGGGACTCTTACAGCCAATATCATTAAGACAGGAATTCTTACGGACACAGCCGGAAAGTTTTATCTTAACATGACTACGGGAGAGCTCAAGATGAATGATGGTGAGTTTACTGGCACTATCACTGGTTCAACAATCCAGAATGCGAAGACCGGAGCGCGTATTGTGATGGATAGCTCGAGTTCTCTCAAGGGATATCAGAATGACACGTTACACAACCTGATAAACATGTCAAATAGAAACAGTAATAACAACGACCTGATCATTGATGCGCAGCATCAGATGCATATCAGGACGCCGGGGTTATACGTTGTTAATCAGAGTTATGGAACAGGTGGAGGTCTGGTCTATGAGACCAGAAATGACAACTTGGAATTTGTCTACGAAGTAGACAAAAGGCATTCTACAGAGCTTTGGGTAGCCAACGCTGGAGAGGAAGAGGGAGAAGTCTACTGTATGCTTCCTGCACTCTTAGAGGTCAAGTATGCTTCACACACTGTTAAAAATGGTATGTGGATTACCGGAAGAACAACAAGATCAGATGTAGTTGGATAAGGAGTCAAAAATGATAATCGATACAAAAGGCAATGAACTTCATGCGTGGTACAGAACAAATGGAGCTTTAATCTTTGATGAAGACAATAAGTATGGAATCAAGTTTGCTATTGGCGTTGAGTACTCTGATGAGCAAAGGCTTCTTTTTTCAGAGATCAAGGCCCTAAAAAAGTATCTTAAAGATACTGATTACAGAGCTCTCAAATATGCCGATGGTGCATACACGGAGGAAGAGTACAGGCCCTATAAAGAGACCAGAGCAGAAGCCAGAGCAAGGATCAATGAGATAGAAAAGATTTTTGTCGAGCCTACTCTCACAAGAGAAGAGATAGATGAAGCTGAAAGGTTGGTAATGGAAAAGCAGAAGGAGGTCAGTGATGATAACACAGACAATGAATCTTAACCTCATACCGGGACAGGTAAAGCCGAGATTCAATATCAGCCAGTATGATACAGGCTCAAGGACTTTGAGATTCCTTTTATACAACGGCAGCAGTGCATTTAATCTGACATCTGCCATGACTGTGCAGATTCAGGGAATCAAACCTGACAAACATGGATTCTCATACAATGCGACAAGGACTGTTGGCTCAAATGTTGTAACAGCGGACCTTACAGAGCAGATGTCGATAGTTGCAGGAGATGTTGAATGCGAGCTGGTTATATTGCAGAGCAGCAAAAGGCTTGGAACACTTAACTTTGTACTTGCTGTAGAAAAAGCTCCACTAAATGATGAAACGGATATTTCAGAAACGGAAGTTCCAACAATCATAGAACTTGCGGAAAGACAGCTTGAGGAATGCATCGAAAACAGGCTTGATGCAGAAGCATGGGCTAGGGGGACAAAAGGCGGAGCTGCCATCCCTGCTACTGATGAGCAGTACCATAATAACGCGAGGTATTACGCAGAGACAGCTTTTGATTATGCAGAAGCCTCTCAGAAGTCGGCAGAGGATTCACAGGATTCAGCTGAGGATGCAGAAGCCTGGGCAATCGGACAGAGAAATGGTTCAGCCGTTCCAAGTAGTGACCATACTTATCATAATAATTCAAAGTACTATGCCCAGGAATCAGATCGTGTAGGAAAAGAGCATGCTGAAGATTCTGAAGCCTGGGCAGTGGGTGAGAGAAATGGAAGCGCAGTTCCTTCATCGGATGAGACATATCACAACAATTCAAAATATTATGCAGAGGAAGCTGACAGGGTTGGTGGTGAGCATGTAAAGGATGCAGAAGCCTGGGCAGTGGGAGAAAGAGACGGAGTTCCTGTGCCATCCACAGATGACACTTACGAGAACAACTCCAAGTACTATGCAGAGGAAGCGGCAGACTCACAGGCAGCAGCCAAGGTGTCGGAACAGAACGCCAAGGCATCCGAAGACATATTGTCATATTATGTCACATTTGTGATTCCAAGATTCATCATTATGAACAACAGACTATATATATCAGATGCAGCTGTAGGAGAGTTTATTGCGGCCAATAACAGGCTGTACATAAAGAATGCATCATAAGAAGGAGGTAGAACATGATAGAGCCCACAGGATATACCGCACTGGACTTGATAGGATTCACTGACAAAGGCGATTATTCATCATCAGAGCTTTATGTCAAGAATGATCTGGTAATGCATGACGGAACTAAGTGGAGATGCAAGATTGACGATACTACTGGTCAGACTCCTGCAGAAAACACTTACTGGACAAAGTTCATTGAAGGCGGGGGAGGCACAAATGTGCCTTTATCTGTAGTAAATGGAAAAGTATGTATCACGTATGAGACAACATAAAGGAGGAAGAGAATGAGTACAGTAACAGATCCTATCATTTTGGATTCAACAGGTCAGAGGATAGCGGAAGCACTTGAAAATCAGGCATCCATAGGTGAACTGACAGCACTTAAGACTACCGCAAAGAGCAGCGCTGTAGCTGCAATCAATGAGAATTACGACAATATTGAAGCAGAGGGAGTAAGGCTGACTAGCCTTGAGGCGCTGATCAACCACAACATTCCTCGTAAGACTCCAAAAGACATCACATCTTACATTAGTGATGGCTCTATCTGGAACCGTCTTAATGGTCTTGATGGATATGAACTATATGAGGACCTTTACGTAGGCGATTATTGGAAAGTGACAGAGGCAATCTCAGCATACAATCAGGATCCTACATACCAGCTTGCAGGTTCAGATTACGTGACCATAATTGGAATTGATTCCAGAATGGGCGACGGAGATGGCGGAGGTTCAGTCTCTGTTGTGAATTATCATCATCTTGTAATGACAGCAGGAAAAGGCTTCGGAGGCACACAGCATTTTGGAAGAAGTCGCATGAACTCAGCTAACGATACAACCGGTGGATATGTCGGAAGCGAGATGCACACTACTACAATTGGTGCAGTAACATCAACAGGAAAGAGAGCATCAGCTGATGCTACAGCCACAATAAACCAGCAGCTCTATGCTGAGTTTGGAACACATTTAAAGACCACAAGAGAGCTCTTGTCAAATGCAATTAATGCAACAGGAGCAAACAGACTCACCGGCACAGGTGGTGGATGTGCTTCAGGATGGGCATGGACAAGTTGTCAGGCAGTTCTCATGTCAGAAATTGAAGTATATGGTTCAATTGCTTTTGGAGCATCAGGACATGATATTGGTAATGCATGCAGACAGTTCCCTTTGTTTGCTCATAACAGAGAGGCTCAGAATAACAGGAGCTCATGGTATTGGCTGAAGGATATAGCTTCTGCGGCTGATTTCTGCCGTTGCGGCAACAGTGGCTATGCCGGCTACGCCAACGCTAGTTATGCCGCCGCTTGTGTCCGTCCCCGCTTCATCCTAGCTGCCTAAGCAGCGGAATCACGTATCTCCGCCCCGCTAGACGCGGGGCGGGGCCCTCAAGGAGACAATAAATGTCAGTACTCAAGAATTTAAGAAATCTCTCAAATATGCAGTTTTATAAGACTGCGATAAATATCCGGAAAGATATAACAGAATGGATGATGAGAGACTTTGGAACGACCAGAAATAAAAAGGGAATATACCAGGTCATAAAAGATATAAGCGAAGAAGATCAGAAAGTGATAGACGATATATTCGCAAAATATGGCAAGAGCCCTCACAAAGAATTTCAGGGCGAGTACCCGTCATGGTTTATGGAGTACGAGAGGGAAATCATATTTAAAATTATGCAGGAGCTCGTGGAGGACATAGTAAAGGCCAACAGCATATACGTAAGCAATAATACTGAGTACGAACTCAGAAGGGCATTCCAGGACAAAGCGATAGGGTGCTGTTATTCACTCTATCAGGAGCTGCAATATTTAAAGAGAGTAACCGGTACAGACTTAAATGCATTCACTACTATTCTGGAGGAGATTGAAAAAGAAGTAGATCTCCTCAAAGGATGGAGGCAGGCAGAGAATAAATTAAAGGGTAATGTCTGTTAGCTTCTGCGGCTAATTTCTGCAATTGCAACAACAATGGCAATGCCAACTACAACAACGCTAGTAATGCCAACAATTATGTCCGTCCCCGATTTAATGTCATACAAAGGGCAAAGCGCCACGTATGTCTTGAAGGAGACATTATCCAATCCGGAAGGAGAATAAGCTGATATGATGCCATCGGATACGTCCGGTATGGCTATAAACATGCAGCATTTAAAAAATGTACGAGATACTTACAGATTTAGACGTACTCTATGATGCCTTTGAAAAGAGCAGAGAAGGAGTTGACTGGAAGTGTTCAATACAGAAATATGAATATAATCTGTTGCCTGAGCTGATGAAGCTCAGAAGAAAGCTCATAGCAGGAACATATAAGCAGAAACCTTTCTTTGAGTTTGACATCAATGAGAGAGGAAAGCACAGGCATATAAGATCACTTCACATTTCAGACAGAGTACTCCAGAGAGCTCTGTGTGATTACATCCTTATACCGGTATTCTACAGATATCTCATCTACGATAATGGAGCCAGTGTGAAGGGTAAAGGCATTGAGTTCACAAGACAGAGGCTTGTGGCACATCTTCAGAAGTATTACAGGAGACATGGAAACGAGGGATATATCCTCCTGGTCGATTTCTCAAAATTCTTCGACAGCATTCCTCATGACAAGCTCATGGAGATGATACGGGAAAAGATAGATGATGAGAAGGTCATAGATCTTCTCAGGAGCATCATAAAGACATTCGACCAGGGCGAAGGCAGATCTCTTGGAATAGGGAGTCAGGTGTCTCAGATATTTGGGATATACTATCCCACAAGGATAGATAACTACATCAAGATCGTAAAGGGCTGTAAATATTATGGCAGATATATGGATGACTTTTATGTCATTCACCATGACAAGAAGTTTTTAAAAGAACTCCTCAATGAAGTCACAGAAATTGCTGATGACCTCGGATTGACTATTAACAGGAAGAAGACGCAAATTTACAGGATAGACAAAGGATTCACTTTCCTGAAGCTCTATCACTTTGTGACTCCCACAGGGAAAATCGTAAGAAAACCTTGCAAGAAAAACATAATAAGGCAGCGCCGAAAGCTAAAGAAGATGTACAGAAACGGCACACACTTCGATGATGTATTAGAATCCTATAAATCCTGGAGAGGAAACATACTTAAGTATAATGGCTACCATGCAGTAAGAAACATGGATAGCCTATTTTATTACCTATTTGGAGAGCAGATGTATGCAGAACGCAAAAGTATTGAGTCAAAAAGAAGTAAGAGCGATCATAGCAGAGCATTTTAACGTACCAGAGAACAAGGTCGTTGCTTCAAGGTACAGCTACATGGTCATATCAGATGATGAGTCATCTGAGGATAATAAAAATGATAAAGGAGAAGGATGATGGAACAGTTAACTTATGATGTAACACTTGGTGATGGCACTAAGTTTTCGAACCTCACCATGAATGGAAACAACTATGTTTCAGAGACAGAGATCACAGAGGATGATTTCACTGACCTTACACAGGTAACAGTAGAAGCTTCTGACGGATCAGTGCAGACACTTGGAGAGTCAGAACTTGTACAGGTGGCACACTATGAGGATGGATGGTACTTCATCCTTCGTGAGCTCACATCTGAAGAGATCGCAAGACGCGACAACGAGGCACAGACATTCTACACAGCAATGATGACAGACACACTTATCGAGGAGGAATAAAGGATGAGCAAGAATTTCAATAAGATAAAGTCCTGGTACCCAAAGCCATGGGGCAAGGAGCAGGTGAAGGCCGCAGTAAAAAAAGGCCAGATCACAGAAGAAGAGTATGAGCTCATCGTAGGAGAGCCATATGAGCCATGAGATGTATGAGCTCGTCACAAGACAGGGAAAGCTTATAAGGGAACAGGCAAAAGTCATTGACAGCCTGTTCCTTTTGCTTATGCAGCATATCTCTACAGATGAGCTCCAGAGCGTGGCAGAGGACCTAAAGGATATCGCAGAAAAAACAGATTCTATAGGAGGATGTGAAGATGATTACAGCTGAAAGAGGAAGCGGAACAAACGTAAGCTCAGAGTTTTCATTCAAAGGATTGTCAACCGACACAAAGCCCACAGGTACTTTTCAGGACACAAAGATAGGCAACGGATCAAGCTTCCTTGAGATCGATACTAAGAGCCTTTCATTTTATGACGAAGAAAATGAGACCTGGGTATAAAGGAGGAGAGAGATGGGATTAAAAGCAGAAGAAGTCCTTGCCGTATCAATGAAGTATACCGATGAGTCCATTGCTGGTGGCGGAGTTTCAGCCGGTAAGAACTGCAAGATACAGTCCATCACAAGTATCACAGGCGGAAAGCGTGTGACATTTTTGTGGAGCCTTGACGATGGTACGGAAAAGACTAGCACAATGGATGTCATGGACGGAACAGACGGAGAGTCAGCTTACGAGCTTGCCGTGGATGAAGGCTATACAGGAACTCTTGAGGAATGGCTTGCATCCCTCAAGGGAGAAAAAGGAGACAAGGGAGATAAGGGAGACACAGGTGAAGGCCTTCCAGCTGGAGGAGCCACAGGTCAGGTTCTTGTAAAGAAGTCCGGGACTGACTACGACACCGAGTGGAATACTCCAGCCGGTGGCGGAGACATGTTAAAGAGCATATACGATTCAGATGATGACGGCAAAGTGGATGCTGCAGAAGATGCTGATACCGTATCTGGCCACAGCGTAGGCTGTGATGTTCCTTCCAATGCAGTATTTACTGATACTGTCTATGATGACACAGAAATAAAAGGAGAGATAGCTGATAAGGTAGATAAGGTTACAGGCAAGGGCCTTTCAACGGAGGACTACACAACAGCAGAACAGACAAAACTCTCCGGGATAGAGGCAGGCGCTCAGGTGAATGTCATCGAGGCGATATCCCTTAACGGCACAGACGTTGCGCCGGATGCAAACAAGAAGGTGGCGCTCACAGTCATCACCAAGGCAGTAAATGACCTGGTAAACTACTACCTTAAGTCAGAGACCTACTCAAAGACAGAGGTTGACAATATTGTCACTGCAGTAAAGAACAGCCGCTTTGAGGTTGTGAGTTCCCTTCCTACTACCGACATCAAGACCAACGTTATCTACCTGGTACCAAAGGCTACAGCCCAGACGGATAATGCCAAGGATGAGTACATAAACCTTGATGGCACGACAGCAGGATGGGAAAAGATAGGTGACACGGAGATAGACCTTTCAGGCTATGTCACAACATCTGCCCTGAGTACTACACTGGCAGATTATGTCACGACAACGGCTCTCAACACAGCCCTTGCTGACTACGTGACATCAACATCTCTTGCCACAACACTTGCTGATTATGTGACATCTGCATCTCTTGCGACAACACTTGATGACTATGCCACAAAGACATATGTGGGTGATGCCATCACAGCTGCAGGAATGGTGGAATTTTACCATAACATTCCGCGCAAGACTCCTAAGGACATTACTTCCTATGTGACAGACGGGACTATCTGGAAGAGACTGAACGGAACAGACGGCTTTGAGCTCTATGAAGATCTCTACGCAGGAGACTATTTCCAGATGAGCCGTGCCATCACAGCACCTAACCAGGATTCACAGTATGCTACCACAGGCTCTGACTGGGTAACTATTGCAGGAATCGATACCAGGATGGGTGACGGAGATGGTGGAGACAGCGTGGCAGTAATAAACTACCACCATCTTGTCATGGTACCGGGCAAGGGCTTTGGAGGCACACAGCACTTTGGAAGAAAGCGTATGAACTCATCAAACGATACCACAGGAGGATATGTGGCATCAGAGATGCATACGGCAACTATCGGAGCAGTTGCTTCCTCCGGATCCACAGCTTCAGGAGCTACAATCAATCAGCAGCTCTACGCTGAGTTTGGTTCACACCTTAAGACAACAAGGGAGCTCCTTACAAATACCCTGAACGCTACCGGTTACAACAAGTTTGGAACAAATTCCGGCTGCTCAAGTAACTGGGCATGGACGAGCTGCCAGGCAGTCCTCATGTCAGAAGTTGAATGCTATGGCTCTACTGTATGGTCATCAGCAGGATATGACACCGGAAATGCATGTGACCAGCTTCCTCTTTTCAGGCACAACAAAGAAGCCCGCAACAACAGAAGCGGATATTACTGGCTGAAGGATATAGCTTCTGCGGCTTATTTCTGCTATTGCGACGACGTTGGCATTGCCTACTACAACGGCGCTAGTAATGCCTACGATTATGTCCGTCCCCGCTTCATCCTAGCTGCTTAAGCAGCGGAATCACGTATCTCCGCCCCGCTAGACGCGGGGCGGGGCATTTTAAAAGGAGGAGAGGGAGTACATGTTTACAGTAACTCAGATATGGGCATTTGTACTTGCAGCTTTCGGCCTTGCACTTACTATTCTTAATCTGATAGATAAAGCAATGGCAATGAAAAAGAATGCAGATGCTCCGCTAAAATTATTGGAAGACAGAATAAAGATAGTAGAGGTAAAGATTGAAGAGCATGAACGCTCACTGCAAAGTGGAAGAGATGAGTTCAGGGAACAGAGGGAGACCAACGAAGTAATGCAGACATGTATGCTGGCCCTTATAGATTTTGAGCTCTCATATGTATCTCATACTAATTATAACGAGGACGTAACCGATCTTACAAACGCAAAGGATGTTCTGAGAAGGCATCTTGCGCATAAGTAAGCAGAGCCCTAAAATGATAGTAGATCATTACGTTTCTATTAAGCCTCGTAGGTACATATATTGCCTGCGGGGTTTTATTTTGGAGAAAAATGAGACAAAAAACAGAAAAAAAGAAATTTAAAGACTTACCATCCCTGGACAAGTATCTTATCTTTTCGTTCGGAGCACTTCTGCTGTACACGGCTATTGAGCTGGCTATTTCAACAATCACAGGAATCTCACATGACACTTTGACAACATGTTTCTTTGCTGCCTTTGGAGGAGAGACACTATGGTGCGCAATCCTTAAAAAGTGCAAGCTGAAAGGAGGAAACTCATGAAATGGTTTATTGAGAACTGGTCCTTGCTTGTGACCATCGCAATTGTCATATTTCTTGGTATTGTGTATATTAACAGGTTTATGCGTATACCTAGCGCTGGGAAGATTGAGCTGATAAAGCAGTGGGCTCTCTACATCGTGATCGAGATGGAACGCCTTTACGGAAACGGAACCGGCAGCCTGAAACTCGCGGCAGCCTATGATGCATTTATAAAAACCTTCCCTGATCTCGTGCCCATAGTTTCCTTTGAACTCTTCAGTAAGGTTATTGACGAGGCACTTGTGAGGATGAGACACCTGCTATCCACAAATCTTGACATTAAGAACTATGTGGAGGGAGGTGAGTAAATGGCTACAGCTGTACAGAGAGCTACATTCCTTAACATGATCATTCCTATTGCTATTGAACAGGCCAAGAAGCACGGCATGAGAATATATCCTTCCGTGTGCATTGCACAGGCGATTCATGAGAGCGGATGGGGGACTTCGGCAAAGATGGTCAGAGCCAATGCCCTGTTCGGAGTTAAAGTCGGAAAGTCTGCTTACAAGTTTGGTACAGCCTGGAAGGGCAAAGCTTACAAGACCGGTACCACAGAATATTATGACGGCAAAAATCCCACGAAGATCGTGGACTTCTTCAGGGCCTATGACAGCGTAGAGGACGCTACAGAAGATTACTACGACATGCTCTGCCATTGTCAGAGGTACAAAGGAGCGCTTAATCAACCAACTCCCCAGAAGTGCATTGAAGGAATCATCGCCGGAGGATATGCTACAGGACCGGAGTATGTGGAAGCAATCAAATTGCTGCTCACAGATAAGACCTACAACCTGACCCAGTATGATAAGGCGAACGCCCAGATCCGGAAGATGAATCCTTACACCTTGACAAGCTCACTCATAAAAGAAGGAGCAAGAGGATCCTCTGTTAAGTGGCTGCAATGGGAACTCAATGAGAGCGGAGCGAATCTGAAGGAAGACGGTGTATTTGGAAAGCAGACGAAGCTTGCAGTCCTTCTCTATCAGAAAGATCATGGGCTCGTTCAGGATGGGATAGT
>JAEEGL012628762.1_pt1 | contig 37243 bp, 31 predicted proteins | sample 9134231 | NCBI WGS metagenome assembly JAEEGL01 (sample SAMN16246548, study PRJNA631951) | gut metagenome | biome: gut microbiome; feature: rumen; material: fiber-attached | host: Bos | place: Iran: Karaj | collected 2018-10 | reverse complement strand
CGATCTTCAGCTGGGTGGGATCCAGCATGAAGCCGTGCTCCACCCGGGCGGGGGGGATGTGGGTGGCGCCGCCCACGTCGGCCCACTTGCGCACCTCCTCGGGATCGGTGATGCCGGCCAGGGAGGCGTCCGGCCCCCGGACGGCGCCGGGGATCTTCTTCAGGCGGGTATACCATTCCTCCTGGATGCCCCGCACGTAGGTCTTCTCATGGAAGGAGAGGCTGGGGATCAGCAGCACGTAGCCGCCGGTGACGTCGCCCCCGCAGTAGCCGTAGCGCTCCATGAGGATCACGTTTTTGCAGCCCGCCCGGGCCGCGGCCACCGCCGCGCTGTGGCCGGCGCTGCCGCCGCCCACCACCAGCACGTCGCATTCGTCGTATACGGGCACCAGGGTTTCCGGTTCCAGATAGGTCTTCGCGTTCATACGTTTCCCTCCAGGGGAGGCTCTGCCTCCGAATATTATTATGCCATGATTCTACCACAGGCTTCGCCGCCGTTCAAGAGCGGAAACGGAGGGCGGGGCCGAAGGCCCCGCCAGAGTGTCGTCAGATCGTTACCGTACGGATTTGACAGTCTGAGGCGGCGGGGCCTTTCGGCCCCGCCGCCTGCGTGTCGTTATGTCGTTATCGTAGTGATCTGACGGTCGGGGGAAGAGCGTCCGTCAGGCCCCTTCGGGCTCCCAGGGGCTGCAGCTCCCCTTCTCCAGCACGTCCGCGATGCGCTCGCAGGCGCGCCCGTCCCCGAAGGGGTTGCAGGCCCGGCTCATGCGCTCGTAGGCCGCCGGATCCTCCAGCAGCTCCCGGAAATTCCGGTAGATGCTCTCCTCCTCCGTGCCCACCAGTCGCAGGGTCCCCGCCGCCAGGCCCTCGGGCCGCTCGGTGGTGTCCCGCATGACCAGCACGGGCTTCCCGTAGGAGGGACATTCCTCCTGGATGCCGCCGGAATCCGTGAGGCAGAGATAGCAGCGGGCCTCGAAATTGTGGCAGTCGAACACGCCGATGGGCTCGATGATGTGGATGCGGTCGAAATCCCCCAGCTCCTCCTCCGCCGCCTTCCGCACTGCGGGGTTCATATGGATGGGATACACGGCCTTGCAGTCCGGGTGCTCCTCCAGCACCCGGCGGATGGCCCGGAACATGCGGTGCATGGGCGCGCCCAGGTTCTCCCGCCGGTGGGCGGTGATGAAGATGAGCCGGTCCTCCCCCACCCAGTCCAGCTCCGGATGGCTGTAGTCCGCCCGCACCGTGTGCCGCATGGCGTCGATCACCGTGTTTCCGGTGACGCAGACGGAGGCCGGGTCCTTCCCCTCCCGCAGGAGATTCGCCGCCGCCAGGGGGGTGGGGGCGAAGTTATAGCGGCTGAGGATGCCGATGGCCTCCCGGTTGAACTCCTCCGGATAGGGGGAGTCCACGTTGTAGGTCCGGAGCCCCGCCTCCACGTGGCCAACGGGGATCTGCATATAGAAGCAGCAGAGGGCGGCGGCGAAGGCGGTGCTCACGTCCCCGTGGACCAGCACCACGTCCGGCTTCGCCTCCTCCAGAACGGGCTTCAGGCCCCACAGCACGGCGGTCGTGATGTCGAAGAGGGTCTGCCCCTCCTTCATGATGTCCAGATCGTAGTCCGGCGTCACGTCGAAGGTGCACAGCACCTGATCCAGCATCTCCCGATGCTGCCCGGTGACGCAGACCAGGGTCTCCAGGCCGGGCCGGGACCGCAGCTCCTTCACCAGGGGGCACATCTTGATCGCCTCCGGCCGGGTGCCGAAGACCAGCATCACTCTCTTCAAATCAGGGCTCCTCCCGGTAGAAGGTCTCGATGACGAGGCGCTGCAGCTCCGCCTCGTCCAGGTAAAGCTCCTCGTGCTTTTCCCCGAGCACGGTCTCCCCCTCGGGGGTGACGACGCCGGAGAGGGTATAGTCGGAAAGCCTCTGCATGTAATCGGTCAGCCCATCGACGCTGCAGTCCGTGACCAGGGAATCGGCGACGGCGGCATAGGCGTCCAGGGCGAAGGCCGAATCCCGGCGCATCGCCGCGGAGAGGGCGGAGAAGAGCGCCGTCATGTAGGTGCGCTGCCGGCGCATCCGGGCACGGTTGGTGGGATCGTCGCTCATGCGCATGCGGGAGCGGACGTAATGCTCCACGTTTTCCGACGTGAGGGTGACGGTCTCCCCCTTTACGAGGCTGTCGTCGATACCGGAAAAATCGTCCTCAATCCTGACCGTCACGCCCCCGACCAGATCGTTCAGGATCGGGATGGCGTTCATGGTGAGGGCGAAGTAATTGTCGATCTCAATGCCGTACAGCAGCCTGGACACGGCGGCCGCCGTGTTCTCGCAGCTCCGCTCCAGACCGTTGCCGTAGGTGTGGGCCAGCGCCAACTGGGCGTATTCGGTGCCGATCTCCGCGCCGTAGTAATCCAGCGCGGGTATCTCGCACATGGTGTTCCGGTCCAGCTGCAGAAGGGTGCAGCTCTCCGAAGCCGGGTCGAAAACCGCCAGCAGGAGAAAGTCCGACTGGCCGCTGTTGCGGCCCTTGCCGCTGTCGGTGGGCGTATCGTCGTCGATGCCCAGGATCAGCAGCGTTTCGAGGCTGTCGTTGTAGACGTACCGCTTCCCCCCGTAAAAGAGGGCCGGGAGCTCGGGACCCTCGTCCCCGCCCGGTTCCTCCCCGGGATCGATACGGGTCGGCGCTTCGCCGGCTCCCGCCGGCACGGGGTCGTTCTTTTTCTCCAGCCAGGAAAAAAAGAGCAGTCCGCCGACGACCAGCGCCGCGGCAGCCGCCAGGACGATCACCGTCAGCGCCAGCCGCCGGGCTCTGCCGCGATGCTCATGCATGATCCGCACCTCCCTCCCGGCCGACGGGACCGGAGCCGTGAGAATATAAAGAGATGGGTATCCAGTCATAAGGCCGGATACCCATCAGGAACGGCCGAATTACTCGGCAGTCTTTTTCCGGGCACTGACAAAGCAGTAGCCGGCGCAGGCGACCATCGCGACCGCAAGAATCGCCCAAAGAGCGATGCTGTAGCCGGTCTGGGGAGAGGGAACGTAACCGCCGGGGGTGGTGCCGCCGGGGGTGACGCCGCCCTGCGCAGGAGTGGTGTCAGCAGGCGCGGGCTCCTCGGTAGCGGTGCCGAGCACCAGCGTCACGGGAGTCAGGTGCAGAGGGCTCAGCCACAGCATCCCGTTTCCAAGGTTCCTGAAATCGATCCAAGACCAGGACCGGTCTCCGTTCTGCACGTAGGCAGCAATGACCTGCGCAGCCTTGGCGTAATAGAAGGAGAACGCAATGGGATAATCGCGGTCCACGGGATTCCCGTTCTCGTCGAGAGCGACCATTTCAAAGAAATCATAGCCGCTGACCTCCGCGTTCTCAAGGCGACCATCCAAACGCATGGCATCCTGCAGAGTCTCTCCATCGACACCCTCGGGGGCAGTGCCCTCCTTCACCAGGACATCGGTGCCGTCCTCCGCAACGGTCTCCTGTTCGTCGTTATACTCGGGAGAAGGCGCAGCGAAGGCGGGAACGCTCAGCGTCAAAAGCAAGATGAGCACAGCCGCGATGGCAAGAAATTTCTTCATCGGAATAACCTCCTTTCCTTCATATTTCGCCTCTATGTGAACGGTCAGGGAAGCAGAGTCCCCATGACCAGGAAGCGATTCTTGTTGTAGCCGATGAGGCAGGTGGAGAGGATCAGCACCTTGTCCCCCGGCTCCGGCGCGTATTCCTCGTTGAAGCGGGCGCTGAGGTCCCGGGTCTTGAGGATGTCCGCGAAGAATTTTTCGAAAACCGCTTCGTCGTTGAAATCGTGGTAATACAGGATATGCTCTCCGGGATAGGGCACGGCGGCGAAAACGCCGTATTCCAGGGTGGCCGTGGGGGTATAGACCCGGAGGATGTGATCCTCCTCAAAGAAGGCGGGATCGGAAAAAAGCATCTGCAGGTTGCCGAACATGGCGCCGGACTTCATATGGTGCCCGTAGAGGATGGTCACGGGGTCGCTCATGTCCGTGCCGTTGTAGGCGGATTCGGAGTAGATGGAGCCGTTGGCGGAATACTGCCTGTCGCTGTTGTGGTCCAGGTAGAAGGCGTCGTCCTCCCTGCTCTGGAGCATGGGATAGCTGATGTCCGTGCCCTCGATCTCCAGCCAGGCGTAGATGTCCGTGTTGAGCTCCCAGAGGGCCTCGAAATCCACGGGGCTCACGTAGGGCTCCGGGGTCGCCGTGGGCTCCGGCGTCGCCGTGGCGGGCGCGGAGGTGGCGGGCGCAGGGGTCTCGACGGGGCGCGTGGTCGCCGGAGGGGGCGGCGCCGAGGGGGCCAGGGCCTCCGTCCGTTCGCCCCGGGGCGCATAGCTGGCCATGATGGCCTTCACCGCGAAGAACAGGCCGCCCGCCAGCAGGAGAATGCCGCAGATGATCAGCGGCAGCCGTTTTTTCATTGCTTGCTTACCTCTTATCGCGCTTCTGCCAGCCGCTCCAGCGCCAGGAGCCGGTCGATCGCGGCGGGACCCAGCTTTCTCTCGATCAGGTCCAGAGCCGGTCCCAGGTCGGGCGCCCGGGAGCTCACGTTGTGCGCGTCGGACCCAAGGAAGTGGATGCGCTCCTCCCGCAGCATCCGCAGCGCCCTGCGGGCGGTGCGGCGGGAGAGGAAGAACTCCGCGTTGCACTGGATGAGCACGTCCATGTCCAGGAAGCGGCGGATCGTCTGCCCGGGATTCAGGTCGAGATAGCGCTCCAGGTGGGCGGCTACGGGGCGAAGGCCCCGCTGCCGGATCTCGGCGACCTCGCCCAGCATACGGTCTGTCCAGCGGGTGAAGGGCATCTCCAGCAGGAGCAGGTCGCTGCCCTCCAGGCAGAGGGCGGGCAGGGCCTCCGCCGCGCCGACTCCGTCGAAGAAGCGGACCTCCGCGCCGCAGCGGATCTCCGGTCCCTTCGGTCCGCCGCCCCCCGCGGCCTTCAGCGCCTGCAGGGCCGCCGCGCGGCGGCTGAGGAATCTCTCCGGCGTCGTCCGCTCGGCGTAGAAATGGGGGGTGGCGCAGACCCGGCCGATGCCCTGGGCGCGCCAGATGTCCAGCATGGCCAGAGAGGTCTCCACGCTGTCGCTCCCGTCGTCTATGGCGGGAAGAAGGTGCGCGTGGAAATCAGTCATCCTTCTTTTCAGTCTTCCTTCTTTTTGTAGTAGTAGTTGTACTTGTAATGCTTTTTATAATAGCCCTTGCCGCGGTAATAGCCGCCGCCGGCCTCCTGGGCGCCGTTGAACACGAAGCCGAGGATGCGGGTCTCCACCAGGCGGAGCTGCCGGATCGTTTCCGCCAGGGCCCCGCGGATGGCGTGGTCGCTGCGCACCACCACCACCATCCCGTCCACCAGCTTGGAGGCCACCAGGGCGTCCGTCACCGCCGTGACGGGGGGAAGGTCGAGGATGATGAAATCGTAGTGCTGCCGCAGCACCTCCAGCACCGACTGCATCCGCTCGCTGCCCAGCAGCTCGGAGGGGTTGGGCGGGATATCGCCGGAGACCAGCACGTCCATATTGACGCGGATGTCGTCCTCGCCCACGGCGCTGTAGGTCTGGATCGCCTCGGCGGCGGTGTTCATGCCCACCAGCATGTTGGAAAGGCCCGGGCTGGCCCGAAGGTCGAGGCGCTTGTTCATGGTGGGAAGGCGCATGTCCCCCTCGATCAGCAGGACGTTCTTCTTCGCCACCGCCAGGGTGTAGGAGAGGTTGATGGAGGTCAGGCTCTTGCCCTCGGAGCTGAAGGAGCTGGTGATGCCGATGATGCGGCATTCCGAGGAGCCGGAAAAGGAAAAGAGAAGGTTCGTCCGCAGCAGCTTGTACGCCTCGGAGGAGGCGAAATTCATGCTGGGACCGATCATGAACTCGCGCTCGGTCCCGCTGTCCAGACGGCTGCCGCTTTTCCTCTTTTCATTGGCCCTGCCGAAGCGCCGGAAGACGGAGCGGCTGAAGAGCTTCATCCCGCGGCCCTCCCTTCACCGGACCCGGCTTCCCCGGCGGCGCCCTCCGACGCGGCGCTCTTCTTCCGATGGTGCCCGTAGCCGTAGCCGTAGCCGTATCCGTAGCCGTAGCCATAGCCGTAGCCGCCGGAGCGCTGACGCGCCGCCGTCATATCCGGAATGACGCTCAGCAGCGGGATATCGGGGTAGGCCTGGGTGAGGTAATCCTCGGAGTGGATGTTTTCATCGAAGATATAGGCCAGGATCAGCGCGCCGGCGCTGACGATGATGCCCAGGAGGATGCCGATGGCGGTATTGCGGGTATAGCTGGGGGAGGCGCGGTGGGAGGGGACCACGGCGTAGTCCACGATGCGCACGTCGCTCCCGCTGACGATGTCGGCGATCTTGTCCGGCAGCACGTTGGCGATGGTGTTGGCGATCTTCTCCGCCTCCGTGGGGCTGGTGCTGGTGACCACGATCTCGAACACCTCCGTGGAGTTCACGGAGTTGGCGGTGATCATGCTCTTCAGCTTTTCATAGGTGTAGGGCAGCTCGGCCTTCTCGATGACCTCGTTGAGAGCGGTGCGGGATTTCAGGATGACCACGTAGGTGTTGACCAGCTTCTGGGCGGCGGACAGGTCCGCGTTGGAGATGCTGAAGCTGGTGCTGCCCAGGGAGATGTCGGAGTTGTTGACGTACATCAGGGCGCTGGCCTTATACAGCGGGTCGATCATGAAATATGTATATGCCAGGGCAATGACGCCTCCCGCCACGGCGGCGAGGGCGATGAGCCAGATGCGGTGCAGAAGGACACCGAACATCTCTCTCAGGTCTATTTCCATGTTTTCCGTTTTTTCGGTCATAGCACTCTCCATAGATACGCCGGACGGCGGGATTGTCTGTCGCGGAGCGGCCCGGGGACCTGTTTTTCCCGGTATCCGCAAAACCGGATAGCATACCTGATTTTATCATTGAGTACATACTATCTCGAATCTTACTCATTATACCTAAGGCTTTTCAGAATTACAAGCGGTTTTCCATAACTTTTTTCGTTTTTTGTATTGGATATCCTTGGCTTTTTGCTCGTTTTCGGAACTTTGCCTTTCCGGGCCTCCGGAAAAGGCTCTTCTCTCCCCGGAAGAAAAATACGGGCTTCCCTCTTGACAGCATACACCCCGGGGGTATATGATAGGCTCAGATACCCCCAGGGGGTATATGGAGGGGAGGACAGGTCATGTACAGGGAGAGACCCGCCGAAGCGGCAGGCTGCTGCGAGCGGAGCAAGGAACGGAGCGAGGAGGAATACCGGGATCTGCTGAACCGGCTCAGCCGCATCGAGGGGCAGATCCGGGGCATCCGGGGGATGGTGGAGCGCAGCGCCTACTGCATCGACATCCTGAACCAGGTCTCCGCCGCCGGGAGCGCCCTGAACAGCTTCACGAAGGTGCTGCTGGCCAGCCACATCCGCAGCTGCGTGGCGGAGGACGTCCGCGAGGGGCGGGAGGACAAGCTGGAGGAGCTGGTGAACACCCTGCAGAAGCTGATGAAATAAACCGAAGCACGAGGTGAAACGATGGAACAGTATATCGTTACGGGGATGACCTGCGCCGCCTGTCAGGCGCGGGTGGAGAAGGCGGTCTCGAAGGTCCCGGGGGTGAGCGCCTGCAGCGTGAGCCTGCTGACCAATTCCATGGGCGTGGAGGGGACGGCGAAGCCCGCCGAGATCATCCGGGCGGCGACGGACGCGGGCTACGGCGCCTCCCTGAAGGGGGCCTCCGCCGCCTCCGGCAGCCTGGCGCGCCTGGCGGAGCAGGAGGAGGCCCTGGAGGACCGCGAGACCCCGAAGCTGCGCCGGCGGCTGCTGGCCTCCCTCGGCTTCCTGATCGTGCTCATGTATTTCTCCATGGGCCACGGGATGCTGGGCTGGCCGCTCCCCGCCTTCTTCGACGGCAACCACACGGCCATGGGACTCGCGCAGCTGCTGCTGGCCGCCGCCGTGATGGTGATCAACCAGCGCTTCTTCACAAGCGGCTTCCGCAGCCTCTTCCGGGGCAGTCCCAACATGGACACCCTCATCGCCCTGGGCGCCGCCGCGGCCTTCGGATATTCCGTCTGCATGCTCTTCGCCATGACCCGCGCCCAGCTGCTCGGGGACGGCGAAGCGGTGATGTCCTACATGATGGAGTTCTACTTCGAGTCGGCCGCCATGATCCTCACCCTCATCACCGTGGGGAAGATGCTGGAGGCCTATTCCAAGGGAAAGACCACCAGCGCCCTGAAGGGGCTCATGAAGCTGGCCCCCAAAACCGCCACGGTCCTCCGGGACGGGCGGGAGGTCACCGTCAGCGTGGAGGACGTGGCCATCGGCGATCTCTTCACCGTGCGCCCCGGGGAGAACATCCCCGTGGACGGAGTGGTGACGGAGGGGGAAAGCGCCGTGAACGAGGCCGCCCTCACCGGGGAGAGCCTGCCGGTGGACAAGGGACCGGGGGACACCGTTTCCTCCGCCACCCTGAACCAGTCCGGCTTCCTCACCTGCCGGGCCACGCGGGTGGGCGAGGACACCACCCTGAGCCAGATCATCCGGATGGTGAGCGACGCCGCCGCGACGAAGGCTCCCGTGGCGAAGCTGGCCGACCGCATCTCCGGCGTCTTCGTCCCGGTGGTCATCGGCATCGCCGCCGTCACCATCGCCGTCTGGCTGCTGCTGGGGCGGCCCCTGGGCTTCGCCCTGGCCCGGGGCATCTGCGTGCTGGTGGTGTCCTGCCCCTGCGCCCTGGGTCTCGCCACCCCCGTGGCCATCATGGTGGGCAACGGCATGGGCGCGAAGAACGGCATCCTCTTCAAGAACGCGGAGGTCATGCAGGAGGCCGGGCAGGTGCAGATCGTGGCCCTGGACAAGACCGGCACCATCACCGCCGGAGAGCCTGAGGTGACGGACGTGTTCCCCGCGGAGGGCGTGGGGGCGGAGGAGCTGCTGGCCCTGGCCGCCGATCTGGAGCAGCGGAGCGAGCATCCCCTGGCCAAGGCGGTCCTCCGGCACGCGCGGGAGCGGGGATACGAGCCCCGGGCCGTGGAGGACTTCCGGGCCGTGCCCGGCGGCGGGCTGACCGCCTCCCGGGACGGGCTTTCCCTGGCGGGGGGCAGCGGCCGCTTCATCCGGGAGCGGGCTTCCGTCTCCCCGGCCCTGGAGGAGACCTCCCGCCGCCTGGCGGAGGAGGGCAAAACGCCCCTCTTCTTCACCCGGGACGGGGCTCTGCTGGGCATCATCGCCGTGGCGGACGCCATCCGGCCCGACAGCGCGGAGGCCATCCGGCAGCTGCGGAACATGGGCATCCGCGTGGTGATGCTCACCGGGGACAACGAGCGCACCGCCCGGGCGGTGGGCCGGGCCGCCGGGGTGGACGAGGTGGTGGCCGGGGTCCTGCCCGAGGGGAAGGAGCGGGTGATCCGCGCCCTGAAGGAGCACGGCAGGACGGCCATGGTGGGCGACGGCATCAACGACTCCCCCGCCCTCACCCGGGCGGACATCGGCATTGCCATCGGCGCGGGGACGGACGTGGCCATCGACGCGGCGGGAATCGTGCTGATGAAGAGCTCCCTCACGGACGCGGCGGCGGCGGTGCGCCTCAGCCGCAGGACCTACCGGGGCATCGTGGAAAACCTCTTCTGGGCCCTCATTTACAACACGCTTCTGATCCCCCTGGCGGCCGGGGTCCTGACAGGGCTGGGCATCACCATGAACCCCATGCTGGGCGCCGCCGCCATGAGCCTCTCGAGCTTCTGCGTGGTGACGAACGCCCTGCGCCTGAATCTGATGAACGTACACGACGCTTCCAGAGACCGGAAGCTGAAAAACGCCCTGACCCCGGCGGCGGACGGAACGCTCCCGGGCGGGCAGAAGGAAAACGGCAGTGAAACGAAAGGAGAAACGGAAATGAAGAAGACCCTGACCATCGAAGGCATGATGTGCAATCACTGCGAGAACACGGTGAAGAAGGCCCTGGAGGCCCTGGAGGGCGTCAGCGGAGCCGAGGTCAGCCACAGCGCCGGCACCGCCGTGGTGACCCTGGCTGCCCCCGTGGCCGACGAAGCCCTGAAGAGCGCCGTGGAGGCCAAGGACTACAAGGTCCTGCGCATCGCTGCGGGCTGAGCCCCGGCAAACACGCTGAACTCCCGACCGGCAAGCCGCCGGTCGGGAGTTTTCGTTCGTCGGTCCCCGGGCCGATCCCGGGGGCCCGCGCTTTTGCGCCGCCTGCGGGCGGACGGAGAGCCCCCGTCCGTTCCCCAAAGAAAAAAACGCTCTGCTCAGGCAGGCGGCTTCGGAGAAGCCGGGGCGGGAAAAGCCTTTTTCTATTTTTCCTTCCTGATAGATCTTTTGTTTTTATTATATAGTTTTAATTAGGGGGAAGGATGCTTGCCCTCTTGCGGTCACCCCGTCCTGTCCGCCGGGGGGCATGACGGGGTGTCCGCCGGGGGGTCGCCGCGGTTGCCCGCCGGGGGGTCGCCGCGGTTGCCCGCCGGGGGGTCGCCGCGGTTGCCCGCCTGAGGTCATGGCGGGGTGTCCGCCCGGTCCTGGTGCGCTTGCTCTCTTGCGGTCACCCCGTCCTGTCCGGTTCGGAACCGCACGGCGCCCTCATCCTTCGGCCTTCGCCGCCCTCGCCTTATCCTCCACGGCGGAGAAAAGGCTCCGCAGACGGATGTTCACCGCGCCCATATTGGAGATCTCGTCGATCTTGATCTGGGTGTAGATCTTCCCCGCCCGCTCCAGGATGGACCGCACCTCGTCGGTGGTGATGGCGTCCACCCCGCAGCCGAAGGACACCAGCTGCACCAGGTTCACGTCGGGATCCGCGGCGGCCACCCACTTCGCCGCCGCGTAGAGGCGGGCGTGGTAGGTCCACTGGTTGCGCACGGCCACGGGGAAGGGCTCCACCAGATGGCTGACGCTGTCCTCCGTGATCACGGCGGCCCCCAGGCGGCCGATGAGCTCGTGGATGCCGTGGTTGATCTCCGGGTCCGCGTGGTAGGGGCGGCCGGCAAGGACGATCACCGGCTTCCCCTCGGCCCGGGCGGAGCGGAGGTATTCCTCCCCCTTCGCCCGCAGGGCTGCGAAGTATTCCCCGTAGGCCCTGTAGGCCTCCCCGGCGGCGGCGCGGATCCGCTTCCGGTCCAGGTCCGGCCAGGTCTTCCGCAGGATCTCCCCCATGCGGCGGACGAACTGCTTTTCCTCCGCCACGCTGACGAAATCGTCGATGAAGACCGCGTCGCGCAGGCCCGGCATGTTCATCTTCAGCACCTGGGGATAGTAGGCCACCACGGGGCAGTTGAAGTGGTTGACCCCCAGGCCCTCCTCGGTGTTGTAGCTCATGTTGGGGTAGAACACCGCGTCCGGCTTCTGTTCCAGGAGCCATTCCATATGCCCGTGCATGAGCTTGGCCGGGTAGCAGACCGTGTCGGAGGGGATGGTATGCTGGCCTCTGAGGTAGAGGTCCCGGGTGGAGAGGGGGCTCACCAGCACGTTGAAGCCCAGGGCCTTCCAGAAGGCGTGCCAGAAGGGCAGCAGGTCGTAGAAATTCAGGCCCATGGGGAGGCCCACGGTGCGCTTCCCGGGCTCCCGCTCGTTTTTCATGCAGGCGGAGAGGAGGCTGAGCTTATAGTCGTAGAGATTGCGGGCCTCCCCGCCCTTTTTCCCGCTCACGGGGCGCTCGCAGCGGTTGCCCGCCACGTAGCGCCGCCCGTCGCCGAAATCGTTGACCGTGAGGCTGCAGCGGTTGGTGCAGCCCTGACAGGAGACGGCGGCGACCTTATGGGTGAAGGCCGCGAGCTCCGGGGCCTTCAGCACCCCGGGCAGGCTCCCGTCCCGCCCCCGGGCGAGGGCGTGGAGGGCCGCGCCGTAGGCCCCCATGAGGGGGGCGAAGGCCGGGCGGATGACCTCCGCCCCCGTCTCCCGCTCGAAGGCCCGGAGCACGGCGTCGTTCAGGAAGGTGCCGCCCTGCACCACGATGCTCTTGCCCAGCCGGTCTCCGCTCGCACAGCGGATGACCTTGTACAGGGCGTTTTTCACCACGCTGATGGAGAGGCCCGCCGCGATATCCTCCACGGTGGCCCCGTCCTTCTGGGCCTGCTTCACGGAGCTGTTCATGAAGACGGTGCAGCGGGAGCCCAGATCCACGGGCTTTTTCGCGTAGAGGCCCAGGCGGGCAAATTCCTCCACGGTATAGCCCAGGGCCTCGGCGAAGGTCTGCAGGAAGGAGCCGCAGCCGGAGGAGCAGGCCTCGTTGAGGAAGATGTTGTCGATGGCCCCGCCCCGGATCTGGAAGCACTTGATGTCCTGGCCGCCGATGTCCAGGATGAAGTCCACGTCGGGCCGGAAGCGCTTCGCCGCGGTGTAGTGGGCCACGGTCTCCACCAGGCCCCGGTCCAGGCGGAAGGCGGCCCGGATGATCTCCTCCCCGTAGCCGGTGACGGCGCTCCCGGCGATGTCGATCGCCGGGAAATCCCGGTAGAGCGCCTCCAGATAGCCCCGGATCAGGGGCACGGGATTCCCGTGGTTGGAGGCGTAGAAGGGGCGGAAGAGGCGGCCCTCGCCGTCGCAGAGGACGGCCTTCACCGTGGTGGAGCCCGCGTCCACCCCCAGGTACATGGGGCCCTCGGGGGCCGGGATCTCGACGATCCCCTCGGAGGCGCGGCGGTGCCGCCGAAGGAAGGCGGCGTATTCCTCCTCCGAGGCGAAAAGCGGCTCGCAGGCCACGTAATTGCCGCTGCCGGTGCCCTTTTTCAGCCGCTCGATGAGGGCCGGGAGGCTCCGGGCCGTGCCCACCCCCGCCATAGCGGCCCCCATGGCCACGTAGTAAAGGGAGTTTTCCGGGCAGACGCCGGCGGTGTCCAGCACGTCGTCGAAGGCGGCGCGCAGGGCGCCCAGGAAGGTGAGGGGCCCGCCCAGATAGAGGATGTTCCCCTTGAATTCCCGGCCCTGGGCCAGACCGGCCACGGTCTGGTTCACCACGGCGTAGAAGATGCTGGCGGCCACGTCCTCCTTCCGCGCCCCCTGGTTCAGCAGGGGCTGCACGTCGGACTTCGCGAAAACGCCGCAGCGGGAGGCGATGGTATAGAGCTTTTCCTTCTTCTCCGCCAGGGCGTTCAGCTCCTCGGCGGAGACCTGCATCAGGGAGGCCATCTGGTCGATGAAGGCGCCGGTGCCCCCGGCGCAGGTGCCGTTCATGCGCATCTCGAAGCCGCCGGTGAGGAAGAGGATCTTCGCGTCCTCCCCGCCCAGCTCCACGACCACGTCCGTCCCCGGCATGAGCCTCCGCACGGCGACGCGCTCCGCGTAGACCTCCTGCACGAAGGGGAGGCCCAGCTCGTCCGCCAGCCCCATCCCCGCGGAGCCGGAGAGGGACAGGGCCGGTTCTTCCCCGGGGAAGCGCTCCGCCAGCCTGCCCAGCATCTGCCCCAGGTTCTCCGCGATGCGGGAATAGTGGCGCATGTATTCGGAATACAGAAGCGCGCCGTTTTCATCCAGTACGGCGCACTTGAGGGTGGTGGACCCGACGTCGATGCCAAGTTTCATCATGCGATATCCCTTTATGTAGTCCCGGCCGCCGCCCCGGCGGGGAAGGCTTCCCCGTCCCTGGCGATGGCCAGCATCAGCTTGATCCGGTTTTCCTGATTGACCCGGGAGGCCCCGGCGTCGTAGTCCACGGGGAAGATGTTGGCCCGCGGATACTTCTCCCGCAGCCGCCGCACGGTGCCCTTGCCCACGATGTGGTTGGGCAGGCAGCCGAAGGGCTGGGCGCAGACGACGCTGGTATAGCCCTTTTCGATGAGGGCCGCCGTTTCCCCCGGCAGGAGCCAGCCCTCCCCCATCTTCACGCCCCGGTCGATGACCTCGTCGGCCAGCTCCTTCACCCGGTCGAAGGAGACGGGGGGCACGAATTCGGGATAGTCCTCCAGGGCCTTCAGCATCTCCTTCTCCCAGCGCTCGGAGATGCGCAGGGCCAGGTTCCCCGCCCAGACGTTCCGCCGGGGCGCGCCGTAGTAGGCGTGGTCCGTCTCCATGTTGGCAAAGCAGTACTGGAAGAAGCCCAGGGCGCCGGGGACCATGACCTCGCAGCCCTGGCTCAGCAGGAAGCGCTCCAGCCCGTTGTTGCCGAAGGCGGCGTATTTCACGTAGATCTCCCCCACGATGCCCACCTTGGTGACCTCCCGCTTTTCCCGGGGAATCCGGTGGAAATCCTCCGCCATGGCCCGGAGATTCCGGCGCACGGCCCGGCCGCTCAGGCCCCGGCGGCGGGCAAACTGCTCCGTCAGCCGGCCGATCCACTTCTTCACCACGGCCTCCGTGTCCCCGGGGTTCACCTCGTAGGGCATGGTCTGGTTCTTCAGCAGGAGGAGCATGTCCCCGTAGAGGACGGCCCGGATGCCCGCCAGGAGCATGAAGGGGGTGAAGCGGAAGCCGGAGGACTTCTCCACGCCACCCAGGCTCAGGGAGATGACGGGCACGTAGCCCATGTCCATGTTCTCCAGGGCCTTGCGAAGAAGCATGATGTAGTTGGAGGCCCGGCAGCCGCCCCCGGTCTGGAACATGATGAGGGCGCTTCTCCGGGGATCGTAGTCCCCGCAGGTGAGGGCGTAGATCTGCTGGCCCAGGGCGCAGACGGCGGGATAGCACACGTCGTTGTGCAGGTATTTCAGGCCCGTGTCGATGACCTTTTTCCCCTCGTAGCGCACCACCTCCACGTTGTAGCCGCTGAGGCGGAAAATGGCCTGGAGCAGCTCCATGTGGGTGGGGAACATATCCGGCGCGATGATGGTGTAGTCGCGCTTCATTTCTTTGGTGAATTCTGCTGACATTTTCTCTCTAGGCTCCCATGTGCCCCGGCGGCCGCCGCCGGGTCCCGGCAATGAATATCGGATATTCTACTCTGAAAACGCGCAAAACGGAAGTATCAATTTCATTTTCCGGGAAATGGCACAGTTATTTCCCCCGCCGGGCTTCTCCTCTGTGCAGGATGACCACGGTTTCACAGCACCCGGCCCACCACGGCGAAGCCCTTTTCCGGATGGACGGGCACGGGCGGGTATTTCTCCCGGTTGCAGGAGATCAGCACCGGCTGGGGATAGACGACGCCCTCGGAATCCGTGAACAGCGGCCGGAGCCCGGCGGGGGGCTCCCGCTCCCCGTAGACCTTGACGTAGCTGCTGCCGTCGTAGCAGACGAGGCCCGTTTCCCCCGGGCGGAGGCGGGCGCAGCGCTGCACCCACACCAGCTGCCCGTCCCGGTAGACGGGCTCCATGCTGTCCCCGTCCACGCAGACGGCGAAATCCGCCCCGGGGGGCACGGCGTCCGCCGGGAAGAGGCGCTTTTCGAAAAATTCCTCGTCCAGCGCGTTCCCCGGCCCGGCGGAGGGCCGGAGGCGGCTGAAGAGCATCTCCCGCAGGGGGACGGCCTCCTTCGCCGCCGGGAAAGGCCGATAGCGCCCGGAGGCCACCAGGTCCTCCCGGTAGTCCCGCAGGCGGCGGAGCCCCTCTTCGTTGAGCTCCGGCGCGGCCCCGGTGAAATAATCCAGGGAATCCTCCCCCAGGAGCCGGGCGGCGGCCAGCAGCTGATAGGCCCCCGGCACCGTTTCCCCCGTTTCCCACTTGGCGTAGCCCCGGAGGCCGATCTCCACCCCCAGCTCCCCCAGACGCCGGGCGAAGGCCGCCTGGTTCAGCCCCAGCCGCCGCCGGCCCTCCGCCAGGCGGCGGCCCACGGTGTTGGCGGCTGCCGCTGCCCCGGCGTCGTAATCCCCCGGATACAGACGCTCCGGCGTCTTTTTTCCCTGCCCTGCCATCGCGCGCTCTCCTTCCGCTGCTTTCTTTGAAGGATTATACTCCGCCGGGCGCGGCCCTGTCAAGGAAGAACCGCCCTTATCAGGGGTGCAAATGCGGTATTTACAACCCGTATCAGGGGTGCTATTCTTGGGCAGCAAGGAAACGGAGGTCGAAACGGATGGAGGAACGGGAGGCGCTGGAGCGCCTGGCGGAGGAGGTCTACCGGGCCTATCTGGCCCTGCCCGGGATCCCGGAGGGCCGGGTGGAGCCGGAGAGGCTGGCCCGGGAGCTGCTGGGGCTGCGGATCGTCCGCCGCCGCCTCAGCCCCGGCGGGACCCTGCTGGGGCTCACAGCGGCGTCGCCCGTGGGCGTCCCCGTGTGGAACGACGCCGGGCAGCTCTGCCACTACTACCTGGACGGGCGCACCGTCCTGCTGGACCCGGCGCTTTTCTCCCCCTGGGCCAGCCCCGGCCGCTGCCGCTTCACCCTGATGCACGAGGTGAGCCATCTGCTGCTCGCCCGCCGACGCCCGGAGACGGGCCCGGCCCGGTCCTGCCTCTGCCGGGCGGAGGAGCGGCGGGCGGACACCCTGGCCGCCGCCCTGCTGATGCCCAGGCCCCTGCTGGCCCGGCGGCTGCCGGAATTCGGCTTTCCCGCGCCCCGGCAGTACCTCGACCCGCGGCTGGACCCGGAGAGCTGGGGCCGCTTCGGCGCTCTGGCGGAGGCCCTGGGGGTCTCCCGGCAGGCCCTGGGCATCCGGCTGAAGCAGCTGGGTCTTTCAGTGCGGGAGCCCGGCCGCCGTTCCCCGCCCGACGTCCTCATGGACGAGGAAGACTACGCCGTTCTGGAGGGAAACGCATGCCGAAATACAACGCAAAAGAGCAGGACCCGGCCCGATACGCCCGGGCCATGGAGGAGCAGAGCCGGCTGAGGGAGCAGTGCTGCGGCCAGTACACCCTGGCGCGGATCTGTCCCTTCTGCGACCACAAGGTGGAGATCCTCTACCGGGGGAGCCACGGCCCCAGCAGCCTGAAATGCCCCGTCTGCGGGGAGGAGGTCGTCTTCCCGCCGGTGTCCTTCCGCAGGAACCGCGCCGGCGCATAACAAAAATCCGGCCCGTCGGGCTTCGGCGCAGCCGGAAAAACAACTGAACAGCATCGACCCAGGCTCGTGCCCCGGAACCGCGGAAACGCGACGCTTCCCATGTGCCGCCTGATTTGCAGAGAAAAGGACCGTGCTCACGCACGGCCCCGCTCCGACGCAGATCAGGCGGCTTTTTGCGTCCTCCGGCCGGGCAGGGGCCGGGAAACGCGAAGGAGGAAACCCATGTCCTGGAACAACGGAAACAAACGGAGGGACTTTGAAGCCCGGCAGGAAAAGCAGGCGGAGGCCTGGCGGCGGGCGGGGATGACGGAGGAGCAGATCGCCGCCATGAAGGAATTCGACGCGGCCGTCCTGCGGAGCGACCGGCGCTTTTACGTACACAACCAGCCCCTGCTGATCAGCGGTCTGGATCCGGAGGCGGCCCCGGAGGAGCCCGCGCCGGAGGCGGACGGCATGCCCGCCGGGGTGCGTCTGGGCTGGCTGGAGGAGATCGAAGACCCGACCCTGCAGAGCCTGCTGCTCTCCCAGACCCCGGAGACCCTCGCCGTCATCGAGCTCCACGTCTTCCGGGGGCGCAGCTTCACGGACATCGCCCGGACCCTGGGCTGCACCCGGCAGAACGTGAGCTCCTTCTGGCGGCGCTTTGCCGCCGCCGCCCGGGACGCCCTGGGGGACCGGTACGGGAAACGGTAGCCTACTTTTTCAGGGAGGCCTCCAGGGCCTTCCGCCGGTCCGCCAGGTAGGCCTCCATATAGCGGTCGCAGGCCTCCTCCACGGAGCAGTCGCCCCCGCTGCGCTCCACCATGAGGCTGATGATCCGGATGGGCACCGGGATCACCGAGAGCCGGTGCACCCGCGCCTGGGCCCGGGCCAGGGCCGCCACGCTCTCCCGGATGTCCTTCCCGCCGAATTCCCGGGTGTAGAGCTCCGCCTCCTCCTTCCGCCGCCGGTCGTACAGGCGGTTGTGCAGCAGCCGGAGGAAGGTGGCGATGGCGTAGGTCAGGGGAAGGATCAGGGCCATGGGGATCCAGACGGGGACGTAGGTGGCGAAGCCGTAGAAATCCCGCCAGCCGCCGTTTTCCTCCCCGATCACCACCACCATGACGTAGTAAAGCGCGGCGTAGACGGACACGGGGATCAGGGGCAGGAAGGATTCCCCTATGCCGACGCGGTGGTCGCTGATGAAGAAGCAGAAGGCGTTCGCCGCCAGGATGGGACAGATGCCGTGGAGGAAGAAGCGGGAGCCGGTGAAGATCAGCCGGAAGCCCTTCACCGGGGACAGGACGAAGAGGGAAATGAGGAAGGTGAGGGTGACGGCGGTGACGCCCATGTAGACCAGGTCCACCACCCAGTTGGGCATATGGTAGTTGTGCTTCCGTATGCCCTCCACGGTGAAGGGGAAGACCAGGGCCAGGGCGGCTCCCGCGAAGAGGTTGGAGTTGACCGTGAACATGCAGAAGGTGCGCAGCCCCATGTTGTCGAAATTCTCGTCGTTGACGGTGGTCAGGTTCATGGTGACTCCGGCGATGACGCAGAGCACCACCACCACCGCGCTGGTGAGGGCGTATTTGCACTGCCGCCGGTTTTCGTTGAGGATCTGTTCCATTCCCCGGGCCTCCTCCCTTCTCCCCGCCGGGACCGTTTGGCCCGAGTATAGCACAGACCCGGGGATTTGGAAAGCCCCGGCGGCGGGCGTCTCCCCATTTCCCGGGAAATGCAGGGGGATCCCCGTCCCCCCGCACGGTTCCCCCATGCTTGCCGGAGCTTCGTTATCGCACGTATTTGCCGGTCTGGTGCTTTCCATCGCGCCGGTTCCGTGGTAGAATCAATATTCGGGAGCTGGAGCATAAAACCCCGGTGGTCCGCCGGGAGAAGGGACACGCCTATGGAAAAAAACAAGACGCCGCAGCCGCTGGAGATCGCGGTCTACGGCAAGGGCGGCATCGGCAAGAGCACCGTCAGCGCCAACCTCTCCGCCGCGCTGGCCATGGCGGGGAGCCGGGTGCTGCAGATCGGCTGCGACCCGAAGCACGATTCCACCCGCCTGCTCACCCACGGGGAGCTGATCCCCACGGTGCTGGACTACCTCCGGGGCAGGGACGCGGCGGCGGCCGACCCGGCCGAGGTCCTCCGGGAGGGGGCCTTCGGCATCGGCTGCATCGAGGCGGGCGGCCCCAGGCCCGGCGTGGGCTGCGCCGGGCGGGGCATCATCACCGCCTTCGAATTCCTGGACAGGCACGGAGTGAAGGAGCGCTACGGCCTCGTGATCTACGACGTGCTGGGGGACGTGGTCTGCGGCGGCTTCGCCGTCCCCGTGCGGCGGGAATACGCCGACGCCATCTTCCTCGTCACCAGCGGGGAATACATGGCCATCTACGCCGCCAACAACATCCTGCGGGGCATCCGCAATTTCGACGGGGACGAGCACGCCCGGGTGGCGGGCATCATCCTCAACCGGCGCAGCCTCACCGACGAGGAGGGGCGGGTGCGCCGCTTCGCTGAGGCCGCGGGCCTCCCCATCGTGGCCGACGTGCCCCGCTCCGACGCCTTCGCCCAGGCGGAGGAGGCCCGGCGCACGCTGATGGAGCTCCCCGGCTGCGGGGAGGAAAAGGCCGTGTTTTCCGGCCTGGCGCAGCACGTCCTCCGGGGCCCGGCCCTCTATCCCGCCCGCCCCCTCACGGACGAGGCGCTGGAGAGCCTGGTGCTGGGCACGGAGCTGCGCCCGTCCGCGCCGAAAGCGCGGGAGACGGCGAAGGCTGCGCCCGCGGCGGCGGGAAGCGCTGCGCCCCAGCCCGCCGGGAAGGCGGGAAGCGCCCTCAGCCGCCCGCCCCTCTACGGCTGCGCCTTCAACGGGGCGGCCACCGCCGCCGTGCACCTGACGGACGCCCTGGTCATCGCCCACAGCCCCCGGGCCTGCGCCTTCTACACCTGGCAGAACATCTCCTCCCCCGGGCGGAAAAACCTCTTCAACCGGGGCATCCTCATGCCCTCGGCCATCAGTCCCCATTTCGAGTGCAGCGACATGACCCACGCCGAGGCGGTCTTCGGCGGCATGGAAAAGCTGCGGACCCAGGTATCGGAGGCCGTGGCCCGGAAACCGGGGGCGGTGGTGGTGATCTCCAGCTGCGTCAGCGGCATCATCGGGGACGACATCCGCTCCCTGGAGGCCCTGTCCACGCCGGAAACGCCGGTGATCGCCGTCCCCGCCGACGGGGATATCACCGGGGACTATTCCGCCGGCATCCGGGACTGCCTCCACATCCTCTGCGAAAAGCTCATCGACCGGGACGTACGGCCTGAGGGCAACTGCGTGAACCTGGTGGGAGAGCTGGCCATATCCTACAACAACGAGCCCAACGTCCGCTCCCTCCGGCGGCTGCTGGAGGCCATGGGCCTCCGGCTGAACTGCCGCCTGCTGGGGGACGCCTCCTGCGCGGAGCTGCGGGGCTTCCTGAAGGCCCCCCTGAACATCCTGGATTCCGAGAGCGCGGACAACCTGGCCCTGCGGGACTGGCTCACGGAGCGCTACGGCTGCCGCTTCCATCCCCGGCCCCTGCCCGTGGGCCCGGCGGCCACCGCGGCCTGGCTCACGGAGCTGGCGGAATTCTACGGCTGCCGGGAGCGGGCGGAGGCCCTGATCGCCCGGGAGATGGCGGACTACCGCGCGGCCGTAAACGCCCTGCGGCCCGCTCTGGAGGGGAAGACCCTGGCCCTCACCACCATCAACGACGACGTGGACTGGCTCATCGGCGCGGCCCGGGACGCGGGCATGCGCCTGGGGTGGATCGGCGTCATGAACTATCTGCGCACCCCCCTGCGGGTGAGCCGGGACCCGGAGGTCCTGGCCGTGACGGAGGAGGTCAGCTCGGCCGGGCGCATCCGGGAGAAGGTGCAGGCTCTGAAGCCGGACCTGCTCCTCACGAACTACGCCGGAGGGGAGGCGGCCGAGGGCCTGCTCACGGACGCCGTGCCCTCCTCGCCCCTGGCCCTCTTCGGCTCGGCCATCCCGGTGCTGGAGCGCTGGGCGGCCCTGCTGCGGGAGCGGGAGAAGCTGGGAAAACGCCAAGGGAAAGGAGGCGCATGGAGAGATGACGAAGCTCTCTTCGAAAAGTATTTCGCCTGACAGCATCACCGGCATGATCTTCGCCGCCGAGGGCATCAAAAACGTCATCGTGCTGCTCAACGGCCCCATGGGCTGCAAATTCTACCACAGCACCACCTCCGCCTTCCTGACGAAGCATTCGCCCCTGCGGGACGCCGCCGGGCGCAGCGCGGAGAAGGGGCAGGTGGAATACGACATCCTCAACAACTGGTTCTTCCGCCAGCCCCGGGTGCCCTGCACCTGGCTGGACGGGGACGACTACGTCTACGGCACGGCGGAGAAGGCGGAGGCCGCCATGCGCTATTTCGGGGAAAAGTTCCGCTTCGACCTGCTGGTGATCGTGGATTCCCCCGGCGCCTCCCTCATCGGGGACGAGCTGAAGGAGCTGGCGGCCCGGGTCCTGCCGGGGAAGCCCACGGCGGTGCTGGAATCCCCCGGCTACTCCGAGCACTACGCCGACGGCTACGACCGGGCCGCCGCGGAGATCCTGCGCCAGCTGCCGGACCGCTTTTCCCCCGGCCCGAAGCCCGGCGCGCAGCCCCGGGTGAACCTCCTGGGCCTCTCCGTGTGGCAGCGCTACTGGGACGGGGACAAGGCGGAGCTGACGCGGCTGCTGGAGGCCTGCGGCATCCGGGTGGGCTGCTGCCTCTGCGCCGACAGCACCGTGGAGGACATCTTCTCCCTGCCGGAGGCGGACCTGAACCTCCTGCTCTACCCCGAGATGGGCCGGGAGACCGCCGCCCTGCTGGAAAAGCGCTTCGGCACCCCCTGCCTGATCCTGGACGCCCCCCCCGTGGGCTTCGCCGCCACGGAGGAGATGATCCGCGCGGTCTGCGCCCGGCTGGACGTCTCCCCCGACCCGGTGCTGGAGGAGAGCGAGCGGAAGCGGGCGGAATGCTGGTTCAAGCTCCGGGGCCTGGATCAGCAGAATTTCCTCTCCTCCCGCCTGGCCTTCGCCGTGGAGGGGCCGGATTCCGCCGTGTGGGCCTATACCCGCTTCCTCACGGATTACCTGGGCATGACGCCGGACTGCGTTTCCCTGAACGGGAGCCCCGTCCCGGAATGCCGGGAAAAGCTCCGCGCCCTCCTGCGCTCCCTGGGGGCCGGGGACGCGGAAACGAAGGACATCCTGGATACCTCCGCCGAGCTGGTGTACGCCGACGCCAACACCATCGCCGCCCTCATGACCAGGAACGACGCCTTCAGCGGCATCGAGATCAGCCTCCCCGGCATGGGCTACGTGGACATCGTCCCCAAGACCCACCTGGGGCTGACGGGGGCCCAATTCCTCACGGAGCAGACCGTCAACGGCCTCATGTCCCGGATCTGAGGGGCGTTTTCACTTGCCATTTTCTGCGATCCTGCTATGATTGAAAAAAACGAGGCCCGGAGACCCGGGCCGGAACGGAGGTAAATATGAGCGGAAAATACGCGGATCTCCGGAAGGAGATCCCCATCCGGGGGCGGAACGGCAACGTAAAGCTCTGGTCCCTCATGGAGGAGGATTTCTTCGGCTGGGACAGCTTCTCCCTGCGCTACTGCCTGGTGGACGGCCCCGGCATGATCCCGGAGGAGACCGAAAAGCAGCACACCCACGACTACGATCAGCTCCTCTGGTTCCTCAGCGCCGACGCGGAGGACATGCTGCACCTGGGCGCGGAGCTGGAGGTGGACCTGGGCGAGGAGGCCGTGCGGCACCGCATCGCCATCCCCCATGCCGTGGTGATCCCCAAGGGCATGCCCCACTTCTCCCCCATCGTTCTGAAGGCGGACCGCCCCTTCTTCTTCGTGTCCGTCAACCTCACCGGAAAGCTGGCCGCCGCCGTCGCGAACGAAAGCCTCCAGCCGGCCTCCGGCCCCTGGAGCCGCTTCTTCGGCCCCTTCATGCGCAACGTGCAGGCCCTGAAGTTCTCCGCCAACGATCCCTACCATTACGGCTCCGAGCGGAGCCAGCCCTCCGGGGGCTACTCCACCTATTTCGGCAGCGACCTCTCCGGCCTGGACGTGACCATGGCCTGGTCCACCGTCTGCCGGGATCACAACCTGGGGCCCTGGGGACCCGACGGGAAGCACCATCCCCACGCCCACGAGGATTACGACGAGGCCCTCATCTTCCTGAGCATGGACCTGGATAACCTCACCGACCTCCACTGCGAGGCGGATTACTGCGTCGGCGCGGACGGGGAGGAGCAGGAGCACTGTATCCTCACCAGGGCCACCGTCATGGCCATGACCAAGGGCACCCCGCACCTTCCCCTCACCTACCGCAATGTGACCGGCCCCTCCGTGTTCATCACCCTGGGCAGGCACTGAGCACGGCTTTCCCCGTCCCTGCGGCGGCCGCCGCAGGGACGGGGATGATTCTGGATTGAAGACTTAAAAATGAAGAATGAAGAATTGCGGTGTCCCCTTCGGGGACAGTTTTTAATTCCGCTGCGGCGGGGTTTCGCTTCCGCCGGGACCGACATGCCTTCCCCTGGGGGAAGGCGGCAGACGCCGACAGGCGGCTGACGGATGAGAGGCGGCGCGCAGAGGATGGCGGGAGAAGCAGGGGCCTATTTCTCCGGCTCTGCCGGAGAGACGCGCGCGCTTCACCTCATCAGTCGCCTTCGGCGACAGCTTCCCCGGAGGGGAAGCTAAGCGCGCTTGCCGAAATGTTGTTTTTGCGTCTTTTACAGTCTGTCGCCCCGCCGCGCGAGTCTGCGCGGCGGGGCGGATTTGTGTCCCTGTCTTTCCGCGTTTCCTATTCCGCCTTCTTCTCCGCCGCCTTTTTCTCCGCCCGGAGGTCCAGCAGGATCAGGGCGAGGCAGACGCCCCTGCCCAAAAAGCCGAGGACGGCGCAGGGCCAGCCGAAGGCCAGGTTGAAGCGCAGGGGAACGAGCCGCAGCAGAAGGTCGGCGGCGACCAGGGCGGCGAAGGCCAGCCGGGCCGGGCGGCCGGCGGTACGGCTCCTAAGGAGCGCATCCGCGAGGAGGCCGAAGGCCAGGGCGAAGCACACAAGGGCGAAATAGACCCAGAGCTCGCTCCCGGTCGCCCGGTAGAGGGAGGAGACGGCCAGCGTCTCTCCCCGGGGCAGCAGAGAGCAGCCCAGGCCGAAGAGGAAGGTGAGGACGTTCGCGGAGCGAAGGAGGGCCGGATAGCCCGACGCCACGAAGATATACAGCGCGGGAAGCAGGGCCGAGACCTGCATGCTCCGGACGTAAAGCCCCGCGCCGGTGAGCTTGTTTCGCACGGCGACGCCGAATTTCATCCCCTCACCTCCGCCAGGGTCTTCCCCAGCCACCGCTCCTCAAAGCCCTCCTCCAGGGCCTTCTCATCCCACCGGGACCAAAGGACCTCCCCGCTCGCCGGATCCAGGAAGATCACCAGGGCCCCGTCGCTCTCCGGGCGCAGGTCCCGGGCGGACAGGGCGTAGAGCCGGGCAAAGCCGCTGGTTTTGGGACTGTTGGCGGGGAGGACGCAGCTGCCCAGGCACACCAGCTCCCCGGAGGCGCAGCGGCCCAGGAGCACCGTGTCCTTCAGCAGCACCCGCTTTGTCACGGTCTCCGTATCCACCAGGTCTACCTGGCTGCGCATGAGGCCCAGGGTGGTGGAGGTGTATTCGTTCAAAAAGAGGTTCTTCCCCTCCGCGGCCGCGCCCCAGTCGTGGCCGAAATCCCCCTCCAGCAGCAGCACGGCGGCGTTCCGGCTGCCCCGGCAGAGCCCGTTGGGATAGACGGAATTGTAGCGCACGCTGAGATCCGTGCCCTCGATGGGATAGTATTCGTTCACGGGATAGCCGCCGCTCAGGCCCGCCAGCTTCACGGTGATCAGAAAAGCGATGGCGGAAAAGATGATGACGATCAGCAGCAGCGCGTTCATGCCGAATTTCGCGTTGCCCACGTCGATCCCTCCCTCTTCCCCCGCTCCGCCGCCGGCGCTTCCCGGCGGACGGGCGCGGTGATCTCATGCCGCGGCCCCGGAAGGGCCGCGGAAAGGCGCGACCCCGTAAGGGCCGCGCCTGTAGTCCCGATTCCGCTCAGTCCTCGATGTAGAGCTCCTTGGGCAGGTAGCCCTCGGTGTACATCTCGATGACCATCTCACGCTGGCAGGTGGGGATCTGCTTCAGCGCCATGTGGAACACGATGCACTTCCGGCAGTTGCCGTAGAAGGGACAGTTCTTGTTCCAGCAGGTGCAGTTGTATTTCTCCGCCTCGTTGCCGAGCTTCATGGCGCGCCGCATGTCGCCCCGCATCTTCTTCGGGGGCTGCCGCAGCCACTTGGCCGGGTCGGGCTGGCGAAGGATGTTGTTTTCCGCCGTGGTCTCCTCTTCCTCGCCGCTGTCCGCGGGGGCGCCGGGGAAGCCGCCGGCAGGCATCTTGCTGGGATCGAACGCGGGCATTTTGCTGGGGTCGAAGGCGGGCATCTTGCTGGGGTCGAACTTGCTGGGATCGAAGGGAGGCATCTTGCTGGGATCGAACTTCTCGTCAGCCATGGTCAATCTTCCTTTCTTTGTTCAAAGGGTATGTTTTTGTTTCCATTGTCATGCATTATATCAGATACTTTGCACAGAATCAACCGGATTTCCGCTTTTTCTCCGTTTCCCGGCTCCGGAGGCCCCGATCCGCCCGCCGGACGCGCCGCGCAGGCCCCCCTTCCCCGCCCTTCCCCGGGGCGGCGGAAGAAGCTCCGATTTGCTTCTTGACGGCTCTCTGCTTCTTTTGCTATAATGCTCCCGGGTTTTTCCCGGGTCTCAGGCAGGTCTTTGTTTCTGATAATAACATTTCCCCATCGCCGCTTCCGAGGAGGCCGCAGCCATGAAACAACTCTCCATCCCCCTGCTGGCCGAAACGGTGGCCGCCCGCCGCAAGGCGGCGAAGCTCACCCAGGCCCGGCTGGCGGAGCTCACCGGCATCAACCGGGCGCTCCTGTCCCGGCTGGAGGGACAGAGCTTCACGCCCTCCGTGGACCAGCTCCTGGCCCTGTCGGAGGCCCTGGGCTTCCGCCCGGAGGAGGTCTTCGCCGAGAAGGAGGCGGAGCCGGACCCGGCCCCGCCCTGCCGCGTCGCCGTCGCCGGGATCGGCCGCGTGGGGCTCTCCCTGGCCGTGCTCCTGGCCGGGCACAACCGGGTGACGGCGGTGGACGTGCTCCCGGAGAAGGCGGAAAAGCTCCGGCGGCTGGAATCCCCCGTCCGGGACGAATACATTGAAAAATATCTGGCGGAGGCCAGGGCCGGGACCCGGCGGCTGGACCTCAGCGCCGCGGCGGACGGGGCTTCCGCCTACGCCGAGGCGGACTTCGTCGTCGTCGCCGTCCCCACAAGCTACGATCCCCGGCGCAATTTCTTCGACTGCAGCGCGGTGGAAAGCGTGCTGCAGGAGGTGCGCCGCGCGGCGGCCGGGCGGGAGACGCAGCCTGCGGTGGTCATCCGCTCCACCGTGCCGGTGGGCTACACCGCCGCGGCGAAGGAGCGCCTGGGAATGCCGAACCTCCTGTTCAGCCCCGAATTCCTGCGGGAATCCCGGGCGCTGTACGACAACCTCTATCCCAGCCGCATCGTCGTGGGCTGCGACGGGAGCACGGAGGCCTCCGCCCGCCGCTTCGCCGCCCTGCTGCGCCGGGGCGCCCTGCGGGCTCCGGCGGAGACCCTCTTCATGGGGTACGCGGAGGCCGAGGCCGTCAAGCTCTTCGTGAACACCTACCTCGCCCTGCGGGTCTCCTATTTCAACGAGCTGGACACCTTCGCGGAGGTCCGGGGGCTGGACACCGCCGCCGTCATCCGGGGCGTCTGCCTGGACCCCCGGGTGGGGGACTACTACAACAACCCCTCCTTCGGCTACGGGGGCTACTGTCTCCCCAAGGACACGAAGCAGCTCCTGGCCAATTACCGGGACGTGCCGGAGAACCTGATCGGGGCCATCGTGGAGAGCAACCGCACCCGCAAGGATTTCATCGCCGACCGGGTGCTGGAGCTGGCCGGGACCTACGGCAGCAGCGAGGCCTATTCCCGGGACCGGGAAAAGCGGCAGCAGGAGGTCACGGTGGGGGTCTACCGCCTGACCATGAAGGCCGATTCGGACGATTTCCGCCAGTCCTCCATCCAGGGCGTGATGAAGCGCATCAAGGCCAAGGGCGCCTCCGTGGTGATCTACGAGCCGACCCTGGAGAACGGCAGCACCTTTTTCGGGAGCCTGGTGGTGAACGATCTCCGGAAATTCAAGAAAATGTGCGGCTGCATCATCGCCAACCGCTACGACAGCGCCCTGGACGACGTGCGGGACAAGGTCTATACCCGGGACCTGTTCCGCCGGGACTGAGAGGTGGACCGTGCTTTGCGAGGAACGCTATTTCGAACTTTTCCGCAGGGAGCCGGAGGGCCTGGCCTTCTGCCCCTACCGGGTCTGCCCCATCGGCGCCCATTCGGACCACAACCTGGGGAAGATCACCGGCTTCGCCATCGACAGGGGCATCCATATCGCCTACGGGCCCGGGGAAGACGGCCGGGTGGAGGTCGTCAGCCTCCAGTTCCCCGCCCCCGCCCGCTGGGATATCGCCGCCGTCCCCGAAGCGCCGGAGGGGGACTGGGCGGATTACCTCCGGGGCGCGTGCCGGGCCCTGGGAAAGCGCTTCCGCCTCCGCAGGGGCCTCCGGGGCGTGATCGAGGGCTCTCTCCCCATCGGCGGGCTCTCCTCCTCCGCTGCGGTGATCCTGGCCTTTCTCTCCGCCCTCTGCCGGGTGAACGGCCTCAGCCTTTCCCCCCGGGAGCTGATCGACACGGCCTGGGACGCGGAGAAAAACTACGTGGGCGTCAGCGTGGGAACGCTGGACCAAAGCTGCGAGGTCCTGGGGAAAAAGGACTGCCTGCTGTACCTGGATACGGCGGACGGCAGCTACGAGCGCATCCCCGCCGGTCCGGGCATGAAGCCCTGGCAGATCGCCGTGTTCTTCAGCGGGCTGGAGCACAGCCTGGCCGGTTCCGGATACAACACGAGGGTGGACGAGCTGCGGGCCGGGGTCTACGCCCTGCAGGCCTTCGCCGGTCTGGAGCACGGCAGCTTCGCCGAAACGAACGCCCGGGCCGTGCCCTTCCAGGTCTTCGAAGCGTACAAGGACCGGCTCCCCGCCCCCTGGGCCCGGCGCTGCGAGCACTGGTACGGGGAGTTCCGCCGGGTGGAGGCCGGGGCCGAGGCCTGGCGGCGGGGGGACGTGGAGGAATTTGGCCGCCTCTCCTTCGAGTCCGGCCGGAGCAGCATCGACAACTGGGAATCCGGCGCGCCGGAGCAGATCCGCCTCTACGAGATCCTGCGCCGGACGGAAGGGGTCTACGGGGGCCGCTTCTCCGGGGCGGGCTTCAAGGGCAGCTGCATCGCCCTGATCGACCCCGATTTCCGGGAGCGCATCGCCCGGGAGGTCACCGAAGCATACCTGAAGGCTTTTCCCGCCCTGGAGGGGAAATACGCCGTATATTTCTGCGAAAGCGCCGACGGGGCGCAGCTGTGAGGGCCTATGAAGAGCATTTTTCTGGCTGCGGGCTACGCCACCCGCCTCTATCCCCTGACGGAGAATTTTCCCAAGCCTCTGCTGGAGGTGGGGGGGAAGACCATCCTGGACTGGCTGCTGGAGGACCTCTGCGGCCTCACGGGCGGGGATCCGGGGGCCGTCGTCGTCACGAACCGCCGCTATGCCCCCCATTTCCGGGCCTGGGCGGCGGAAAAAAGCTGCCCCGTCGCCGTGGCGGACGACGGGACGGAAGCCAACGAGACCCGGCTGGGTGCCGTGCGGGACATCCTCTTCGCCGTGGACGCCCTCGGTCTGGACGACGATCTGCTGATCCTCGCCGGGGACAACCTGCTGGATTTCTCTCTCGGCGCCTTCCTCCGCTACGCTTCGAAGAAGGGGACCTCCTGCACCATGCGCTACCGGGAGGCGGACGAAAGCCGCCTGCGGAAGAGCGGCGTCGCGGAGATCGGGGAGGGCGGCCGTCTCCTCTCCCTGGAGGAAAAGCCGGCCGAGCCCCGCTCCCACTGGTGCACGCCCCCCTTCTACTACTACCGGCGGGAGGACGCCCGGCGCATCCGGGAGGCCGTCGCGGACGGCTGCGCCGTGGACGCCCCGGGGAGCCTGGCGGCCTGGATGTGCCGCCATACGCCGATGTACAGCATGGAGATGCCCGGCAGGCGCTGGGACATCGGCGACATACAGAGCTATGAAGAAGCCCGCCGGAGCTACCGGGGCCGCCGGAAATGAGGGAACTGCCCCAGGCGGCCGGTCCGGGCGGGACCGATCTTATCATAAAAACGACTGAAACGAAGGAGCAACGGAACATGAAGATCACTGTCGCAGGCGTCGGCTACGTCGGCCTTTCTCTGGCCGTCCTTCTGGCGCAGAAGCATGAAGTCACCGCCATCACCACGACGGAGAAGAAGGCGGAGCAGCTCAACCGCTTCGTCAGTCCCATCCAGGACGACGAGATCGAGCGCTTCTTCCGGGAAGCCCGGGAGGGAAAGCGGACCCTGAACCTGCACACCACCACCGACAAGGCGGCCGCCTACGGCGGCGCGGAGCTGGTGATCATCGCCACGCCCACGAATTACGACGACGTCAATCAGTTCTTCGACACCTCCGCCGTGGAGGACGCCATCGAATGGACGCTGAAGGTCAATCCCAACGTCCTGATGGTGATCAAGTCCACGATCCCCGTGGGCTACACGGCGTCCGTCCGGGAGAAGTACGGCGTCCGGAACATCCTGTTCAGCCCGGAATTCCTGCGGGAGTCCAAGGCCCTGTACGACAACCTGCATCCCTCCCGCATCGTGGTGGGCGGCGACGACGACCAGAAGGAGGAGGCGCGGATGTTCGCCGACCTGCTGGCGGAGGGCGTGAGAGCGGAGGAGGAACGGAGCGGGCAGGCCCCCCAGGACATCCCGATCCTTCTGACGCACCTCACCGAGGCGGAGGCCATCAAGCTCTTCGCCAACACCTATCTGGCCGTGCGCGTCAGCTACTTCAACGAGCTGGACACCTACGCCCAGACCAAGGGGCTGGACACCCAGATGATCATCGACGGCGTGTGCCTGGATCCCCGCATCGGCGGGCACTACAACAACCCCTCCTTCGGCTACGGGGGCTACTGTCTGCCCAAGGACACGAAGCAGCTCCTGGCCAACTACCGGGACGTGCCCCAGACCATGATCGAGGCGGTGGTCAAGAGCAACAGCGTCCGCAAGGATTTCATCGCGGATCAGATCATCGCCCGCAACCCCGGCACCGTGGGCGTCTACCGGCTGACCATGAAGAGCAATTCCGACAACTTCCGTTCCTCCGCGATCCAGGGCGTGATGAAGCGCATCAAGGCCAAGGGCATCCCCATCATCATCTACGAGCCCACCCTGGAGGACGGCTCCGAGTTCTTCCGCTCCCGCGTCGTGAACGATCTGGCGCGCTTCAAGCGGGAGAGCGACGTGATCCTGGCCAACCGCTTCGATCCGGCCGCGCTGGAGGACGTCAGGGACAAGGTCTACACCCGCGACCTGTTCCGGAGGGACTGAGCATGGGCAAATCGAAGGTCGAGCTGAAGGGGAAGACCGTCCTCGTCACCGGCTCCCCCGGCTTCATCGGGGCCAATCTGGTGCTGCGGCTGCTGCGGGAGATGGAGGGCGGGACCGTGGTCAGCCTGGACAGCATGAACGACTACTACGATCCGGCCCTGAAGGAATACCGGCTGGGGCTCATCGAAAGGGCCGCGGCGGAATCCCCGGTGAAGCACGTGTTCGTCCGGGGCTCCATCGCGGACCGGGCGCTGGTGGAGCGGGTCTACGGGGAATACGCCCCGGCGTTGACGGTGAATCTGGCCGCCCAGGCGGGGGTGCGCTACAGCATCGACCATCCCGACGCCTACATCGAGGCCAACATCGTCGGCTTCTTCAACATTCTGGAGGCCTGCCGTCACCACGGCGCGGAGCACCTGGTCTACGCTTCCTCCTCCTCCGTCTACGGGGGCAACAAAAAGGTGCCCTTCTCCACGGAGGACCGGGTGGACAGCCCCGTGAGCCTCTACGCCGCCACGAAGAAGGCCGACGAGCTCCTGGCCCACAGCTACGCCAAGCTCTACGACATCCCCGTCACCGGCCTGCGCTTCTTCACCGTCTACGGTCCCGCCGGGCGGCCGGACATGTTCTACTACAGCGCCACGGAGAAGCTGGCGGCGGGAAAGACGATACAGATCTTCAACTACGGCAACTGCATGCGCGACTTCACCTACGTGGACGACATCGTGGAGGGCGTCCTCCGGGTGATGAAGGGCGCGCCGGAGCGCTCCCGGGGGGAGGACGGGCTGCCCCTCCCGCCCTATGCGGTCTACAACATCGGCGGCGGCGCCCCGGAGAACCTGCTGGATTTCGTGGCCGTCCTCCAGGAGGAGCTGGTGCGCGCCGGGGTCCTCCCGGCGGACTACGACTTTGAGGGCCACCGGGAGCTGGTGGGCATGCAGCCGGGGGACGTGCCCGTCACCTACGCGGACAGCAGCGGCCTGGAGCGGGACTACGGCTTCCGCCCCTCCGTGGGCATCCGGGAGGGACTGCGGCGCTTCGCCGAATGGTATCGGGAATACCGGGGATAAGTAATCGGGCGGGAAAGCAGCGCTTCCCCGCCCGAGATTTTTGTTCTTACTTCATGCCGATGCTTTCGATCTGGATCTTGAATCTCTTTTTCAGGGCGTCCAGGGTTTCCGCCGTGAGGCGCTCCGGCTCGTAGTGCTTGATGGAAGCGTAGCTCTGCAGGAAGAGGGACCAGTAGGGCTGGCCGCCCAGGTCGTACATCTCCGCCTTTTCCAGCACCTCGATGCTCCGGGGGAGGAAGCGGGGGGCGTTGATCACGCACTCGTCGTCCGCGACGAACTCCTTGCCGCCCATGTTGAACTTCACCTTGCCGCTGCGGAGGTAGAAGAGCTCCCTGAGGGGCGGATACTTCACCCACTTCGCCGTGAAGCCCGGCTCCATCACCGCGCAGTCCAGCTCCTTGATGCCGCCGTTCTCCCAGCGCTCCACCACGATCTTCATGCTGCAGCCGGGGAACTCATAGGAGGCGTGGGGGCGGGAGATGTTCTTGATGGCGGGGCACTGCTCCGTGGGCACCTCCCGGCAGAGGAAGGGCTCCATGGGATTGGAATCCATAAAGCCCCGGGGCGAGAGGGCGTTGAGCTCGGGATCGTCCGCCAGGTCCGGCAGCATGCGCTTCACCCGGCCCACGTCCGCGGCCTCGGGATAGGTGTCGAAGTCGTGGTAGGTGCCGCGCCACTTCACGTCCTCCAGGAAGAGCATGCCCTGGGACTGGCCCGCCTGCAGGTGGACGATGTCCCCCTTGGTGGCCTTGGCCTTCATGCCGTCGATGTAGAGCCAGAGGTAGTTGCTGTCCACAAAGAAGGTCTCGTAGCCCCGCCAGTGGAAGTGGGGCATGGGTGTCTTCTCCTGGCCCTCCTCGCCGTTCTTGTGCATCACGGTGTCCAGGCACCAGTAGAGGCCGTGCTCCCCTTCCGCGTCGGTGATGGACCCCACGTCGGAGGCTCCGCCGTGGCTCACGCCCTTCCAGGTGATCTCGGGGGTCTTCAGGTCAAACAGGAATTCGTTGTTCTCAGCCATGGTTTTCCTTCCTTTCTCAGTGTTTTATAGGTTTTATGCGTCCATCATAAGCCCCCGCGGCCCCCGGTGTCAAGCGCGCCTCTGCCCGCCGCCCCCTTCCCTCTTGCATCGGCGGACAAAAGGGGGTAAAATCAAAACAGGGCCTGTCCGGCCCGTGAAATGAAGCGGAAGGAAGTCTCCGCCATGATACAGAGCATGAACTTTCCCCTCTCCGCCTACTGTCTGCAGCCCTTCGGCGGCTGGGAGGCCCTGGCCGCCCGGGTCCGGGCCCTGGGCCTGGACGGGGTGGAGGCCATCGCCGACCCGGACGATATGGCGGAGGGCATCCCCCTCTCCCTGGTCTCCGGCTACCACCTGACCTTTTATCCCGACTGGCTGGATTTCTGGCGGCAGGACGAAAAGGCCCTGCTGCGGAAGTTCGGCAGCTGGGCGGAGGTGGAGAAGGTCTACCGCTGCACCCGCCCCGAGGAGCTGATGGAGCAGTTCCGGGCGGACCTGGCCCTGGGCGTGAGTCTGGGCGCGCCCTACATGGTCTTCCACGTGGCGGACGTCTCCCTGGAGGAGGGCTATACCTACCGCTGGCTCCACAGCAGCCGGGAGGTGCTCGACGGGGCCGTCGAGTTCATCAACGTCCTCCTGAAGGGCGTGGAGCCCGGCTTCGATTTCCTGGTGGAAAACCAGTGGTGGCCCGGCTTCACCTTCACGGACCCGGCGGAGACGGAATACCTCCTCTCCCGCATCGACTATCCCCGGGTGGGGATCATGCTGGATACGGGACACCTGATGAACACCGAGTGGCGCATCCGCAGCCAGAAGGACGGGATCGCCTACATCCGGCGCATGGTGGAGAAGCACGGGGACCTCAGGCGGAGCATCCTGGGCATGCACTTCCACCAGAGCGTCAGCGGCGCTTACTGCCGGAAGACCGTGGGGGAAATGCCCCCGGATTTTCCCACGGAATACTTCGCGGCCTTCGCCCGCTCCTACGGCCACATCCAGAGCATCGACCGGCACCGCCCCTGGACGGAGCCCTCCTGCGTCTCCCTCATCGACCTGGCGGAGCCCCGCTACCTGACCCACGAGCTCGCCTCGGGGAAGCGGAAATCCCAGCTGGGCCTGGTGGCGGAGCAGCTGCGCACGATCCGCCGGGGCCGGGGTTAAAAAACACACTCGCGGGCCTGCTGCTTTCGATGCAGCAGGCCCGCGCCGATTGTTGACGCAGCCCGCCAGGGTTCACTGCCAGGCGTGGGTGCGGATGTATTCCATCACCTGGCCGAAGGATTCCCCGGTGAGATGGAGCCCGTCGCCGTTCTGGCCGCTCTCCGGCAGCTTTCCGTCCACCTCCAGGGCGTCGAAGCTGCTGAGGTAGCGGGCCCCCAGGGTCTCCGCCAGCTCCTCGATCCATCCGTTGGCGGTGCGGATCTTGTCGTTGTTGATGCTGCCCTGGTATTCCCAGCTGTCCGCCACCGGATAGATGGAATTGAGGATGATCCGGGTGTCGGGGCTCACCTCCCAGACGCTCTTCACCAGGGCCTCGTAATCCCGCAGGAACCAGTCCCGGTCCATATAGGAGATGCCGTTGACCCCCAGGGTGATGAAGAGGATATCCGGCTGGGCGCGGCGGGCGCACTCCACGATGGTGATCTGCTCCTTCGTTTCCGGATAGACGATGAGGGCCTTCGCGTATTCCGAGAGGCTCATCGTCCCGCTGGAGGGGGTCCAGACCTGGGCGGGCGGGCAGAGGTCCGTATACCCGTGGCGGTAATAGTAGCCGATGCCGTAGGTGGTGCTGTCCCCCAGAAAGACGATGCGGTCCAGGTATTCCCGCCCGGCGTCCTCCGTCTCCCCCAGGCGGGTGGGCGGCTTCCCCCCGGGGATGCTGTCCACCAGGACGGTGTGGGTCTCCGCCTCGTAGCCCACGCGGAAGCCCAGCACGCGGCCCAGGTCCCGGAGGCGGAAATAATTGCTGTCCCCGATGTTGTAGACGGGGAGGCTGCCGTTAGTCCGGCCGTTGATGCGGATGGTCTGGCCGGAGGGCCGGGCGGTGGCGGAGGCGTCTTCCCCGCGGGTCAGCTCGCCTCCCACGGGCACGTAGTCCTCCCCCGTGACGATGTCCACCCGATTCGCCCCGGCGTCCCAGGTCACGGAAAAGCGGCTGTCGCCCCCGCTGAGCAGGAGCGCCAGATCCCGGAGGCGAAAATAATTGGCTCCGTCCACGTTGTACATATCGCATTCCGCCTCCGCGCCGTCCACCCGCAGGGCCTGGGTGCTGCGGCGCACCTCCGCCGCCCGGGCGGGCAGGACCGTGAGAACGAGCAGGACTGCGGCAAAGAGAAGGGCCGTGAGCTTTTTCAAGGGAATCTCTCCTTTGTCCGGTGGGCGGCGCGCCTTCCCGGCGGCGGCCCTCGGAGACGATATTAGCACTTCGCGGCGGAATGTCAACCGGGACCGGCTGGGATTTGCAGTTGTAATTCCGGGGGAAAGGGTATATCATTCTGTTTATAGACACTGAATCATAAAGGAGGCAGGATTATGGGAACCTGGCATGATTACCTTATGACCGAGGGACAGCCCCCGGAATGGCCCTATCCGATCAAGTTCGGGGAGGAAAAGGAGCTGGAGACCGACGTGCTCATCCTGGGCGGCGGCATCGCCGGCTGCTGGGCCGCCATCAGCGCGGCGCGGCAGGGGGCGAAGGTCACCATCCTGGAGAAGGGCGACGTGCGCCGCAGCGGCGCGGGCGGTCCCGGCTGCGACCACTGGTGCAACGTCCCCGGCAATCCGCTCTCCCGGGTGGACCCGGATACCTGGGCCATCGAGGAAATGAAGGCGGGCGGCGATTTCTCCAACGGCATCGGCATCCAGATCCAGTGCCGCGAGGACTGGGACACCCTATTGGAAATGGAGCAGATCGGCGGCAAGATCCGGGACACGGACGACGAGTTCGTGGGCGTGGAGGGCCGGGACGACGCCACGAAGCTCATGATCTCCCCCCGCTACAGCGCCGGGGCCGGTTTGGGTCTCCCCGAGGGCTACGGCAAGCCGAATTTCAATCCCCCCGAGACGCGCAACAACATGGTCATCCGCATCTGGGGCAGCACCTTCAAGCCCGCCCTGAAGAAAGAGTGCCTGCGCCTGGGCGTGAACGTGATGGACCGGGTGATGGCCACCGGCCTGCTGAACGAGGACGGCAGGCAGGGCAATCGCATCGTGGGCGCCACGGGCATCAACGTGCGCACGGGCGAATTCGTCATCGTGAAGGCGAAGGCGACCATCATCTCCGCCGGCGGCTCCGGCAACATGTGGTTCATGGACATGGAGCACGGCGGCTATTCCTCCATGTACCCCCGCAACGACAGCAGCGACGGCACCGCCATGGCCTGGCGGGCCGGGGCGAAGCTCACCATGATGGAATCCAGCTCTCCCTACCGCATCGCCACGGGCCTGAAGCACAAGTGGTATACCGGCGGCGGCGACGCCAGCTACGAGAACATCCCCATGGTGGACTCCAAGGGCACCAGGCTCCCCTACGCCACCCAGGGCTGGGAGGACGGCGGCGCCATGTTCTCCGACGGGGCGAAGATGCGCGCCGGCGTGAAGAGCGGGGAATACGTCCTTCCCTTCTACGCGGATTTCGCGGGCACCGATCCCAAGGAGGCCAACGCCACCTGGAACCTCATGCTGAACGAGGAATCCACCACAAAGATCATGGTGAAGACCATGACCGAGGGCGGCTTCGACTACAAGCGGGACCAGATCATGAACTACTCCCTCATGGAATTCCAGGGCTCCCAGCAATACCGCGAGCCCGGCCGGGGCGGCCTGATGACGGACTGGGACCTGAAGACGAACCTGGACGGCCTCTATGCCGCCGGCACCGCCACCTTCCAGCCGGGGGACCACAGCTACGCCGCGGCCACCGGACGCTACGCGGGCCGCAAGGCCGCCGCCTACGCCAGGAGCACGGAGGCGGGCAAGGTCTGCCGGGAGCAGATCGACAGGGAGAAGGCCCGTGTCCTCGCCCCCACCACCCGCAAGGGCGGCATCGAATGGAAGGAGCTGCACAACGGCCTCAGCCGCGCCATGCAGTATTTCGCCGGGGAATTCAAGAGCGAGGCGACCCTGGACCTGGCGCTGGAGGAGATCGGGCGCATCGAGAAATACGCCGTGCCCCAGCTCTACGCCCTGGATCCCCATAAGCTCATGCGCTGCCTGGAGGACCTGAGCCTCATCGAGCACGCCAAGATCATGCTCCGGGCCATGAAGGAGCGGAAGCTCAGCAGCCCCGCCCTGGGCCTGGAGCGGGTGGATTACCCCGAGGCCGATCCGGAGGAGCTGAAGAATTACCTGGTGCTCCGTCAGGAGGACGGCGAAGTGAAGTTCGAGCGCGTTCCCATCCGCTACTGGGGCAACATGAAGGAAGAATACGAGGCCCGCAACGGCGACTATACCGGCGTGTGGAAGCCGGAAAAGTGAGAAAGGAGGAGAAAGCAATGGCAGAGAAGGTATTTGCGATCCCCAACGTGCAGACCCCCAGCGTGCCCGTGCGCATCAACCCCGAGAAGTGCATCGGCTGCAACACCTGCGTGGAGACCTGTCAGATCGACGTGTTCATCCCCAACCCGAAGAAGGGAGCGCCGCCCATCCTCCTG